>Ga0255767_1000105_pt1 | contig 67376 bp, 61 predicted proteins | sample 071ome_24_FD_179967 | JGI IMG/M metagenome (GOLD analysis project Ga0255767, IMG submission 179967) | Coastal salt marsh microbial communities from the Groves Creek Marsh, Skidaway Island, Georgia - 071402CT metaG (version 2) | ecosystem: Environmental > Aquatic > Marine > Intertidal zone > Salt...
GTGCTCTCTTAGATGGGAAAAATAGGGGTATGGGTCCCGAAGTAGATCGGGACACATGGGGTCAAAGTTATATTCCGTGCCTATCACGACTAACTCTTGACCCCCGTTTTATTCCCGCCGTCGTCTAGAACTGAACGCCCAGAGTGATGCCATAAGTCCGTGGCGGGAGTACCGAACCAACTCGCAGTGAGTCATACAACGGTGCCGTAATGATGTTATTGGAAATCACTTCCTCATCACTCAGGTTACGGCCCCACAGGCTGACATGCCATCGCTCGTCGAAGGTGTAGTCGATACTTGCATTAAACTGCTCGTAGGCGTCCTGATATGCATCGGTACGATTCCACTCGGTGAAGTAAACATCATCCTGATAATAGGCCTCACCACGCAGCCGCAAAACGCCGTTACCGAGCTGACTTTCCCAATTGATACCGAGCTTGGCAGTGCTCTCGGGAGCATTCGGAAGCGTATTACCGCTTAAGTCGGTGATGGCAAAGCCATTGGCATAATCACCGTTGAAAAACTCCTGGTACTCGGCGTTCAAATAGGTCAGGTAGAAATCGATCGAGAAACCGCTACCGAGTTTACCTTCCATCTCGAGCTCTATACCGTAATTCTCTGCTTCTGCCGCGTTGATGGTTGATACCGTGCTGGTTTCATCAACAAAGGAGATCTGCAGATCAGCATAATCGTAGAAGAAGGCTGCTACTGAATAGTTAAAGGTGCCCGCACCGTTGCTTCCCTTCAACCCCACTTCGAACGCGTCCACGGTCTCGGGATCTAGGGCCGGGCTTAAGCTTCCCGTATTGATCACGCCCGACTTGAATGCCTCAGTATAGGTGCCGTAGAGCATCAAGTTATCGCTGGGCGTGTACTGAATCGTTACGCGGGGGGTAACGTCATTCCAGCTCGCTCGCTGATCGGTCGGAACATTCAGTCCGATAGCGTCAAAGATAAAGGATCCCGTGCCGGCTCGCTCCTCGTAGTTGTAGCGAAGCCCGCCGATAATCGCAAACTGGTCGCTCAGGCGGAAGGTCGCCTCTGCATAAGCGCCCCAAGCCTCTATATCAACATCCCCGTCCTGAAGGTAGTTGCCGCTGTTGAGACCATCTCCAATAGGCGTGCCGCATAGCTCGGGCGCGAGAAGGTTGCAAATATTCGTCAGCGGCACCCTCACTTCTCCATAGAGCTCTTCATCGAAGTACATCACCCCGGCGATTACATCCAACCGGTCGGTGCTGTAGTTCAAAATGAATTCCTGACCGAATGAGTCACTTTCCTCGGTATAGTTGTTCTGACCAAAAAGGTTTGCATCGGTGGAATCCAGATCATCGCGCAAGAAGCGATCCATGCTTTGAACAGAGGTAATCGAACGTACGCTCAAGCTATCAGACAGCTCCCAATTAAGGGTTAAGTTGGCTAGCTGTCCCTCTCTGTCGTTGAGTGCCTCCTGATCTGAATTGATATCGTAGAATCCACCACCGACCATATCGATGGTTTGACCACCCATGAAGATGACCGCCAGCGGAACTGGCGCAGCCGACCCCTGCGACTGGCCAAAATAATTGAACGCGTAGTTGTTATCGTCTTCTTCGTAATATTGCAACGACAACATGCCGGTGAACGGGCCCCCGTTGTCATAAGCAAAGGTCGCTCTCACAGCCTGCGCATCGCGGTTGTTCACATCGTCGCCGCTGTAAATATTGGTACCGTAACCATCCCGCTGCTCAAGACTTGTTGCCAAACGCATCGCAAACGCGTCGCCTAGGGGCACGTCGACTGCACCCTGAAACTTAGCCAGGCCATAATTGCCCGCAGTGAAGTTCAGATAGCCACCAAGCTCATCTCCGGGCTTGCTGGTCACCATGTTGATCGCGCCTGCTGTAGCACCTCGACCATAGAGAGTTCCTTGAGGGCCGCGCAGCACCTCCACCTGATCAAGGTCAAACATACCCATTAACTGAGCAGCAGGTCGCGGCACGATCGCCCCGTCCTGCAGGAAGGCAACAGCCCCTTCACCACCAATATCAATACTGGTCATGCCAATGCCTCGCATAAACACCCGAGCAAAGCCAAACTGGTCCCCCAGCGACAGGTTGGGGATAGCCACCTGCATGTCGCGAACTTCCTGTATACCCCCGGGCTGGAGCGCATCAGAGCCGAGCACATTCGCAGCACCTGCCAGATCCTGCAGGGTTACCGATTGCTTGGTCGCAGTAACTACCACCTCCTCAAGGGCATTCTCTTGGGCGATCGCACTTATGCTGGCTGCCAATGCACACAGGCCAACTCCCACTACTTTATTTGCTTTATTTATGTACATGGTCGCTCCTTCTCAGGGTTTCTATCGTTATTGTCGGTGAAGCACTTAGTGCTTTTTTTCTCGCTTAAACTTGATGTTATGTTCTTCTCGATCCCAGCTGTCTGTTGTTACGCCCTCTGTTCTCAATACATGCTTCATTACCTTTGATGAGGGAGTTTTGGGTAATTCATCAAGAACCCGTATGTACCGAGGCACCATGAAATACGGCATCCGCTCACCCAAAAATTCGATAAGCACCTTGGGATCAATCGTTTTTCCTGCGACCGGCGCAACTGAAATCATCACGTCATCCTCGCCAAGATCGCTGGGCACAGCGTAGGCTGCGGCCTCCCTGACCTCGGGGTATGCAACGACCTCAGCCTCCACTTCAAAGGAAGAAATATTCTCACCCCGCCGACGCATGGCATCTTTCATGCGATCAACAAAGTAAAAATAACCTTCGGAGTCTTGCCTGAAGCAGTCGCCGGTATGAAACCAGCCGTTGCGCCAGGCCTCAGCGGTCGCTTCCGGATTTTTGTAGTAGCCGCTGTTCATCCCCCACGGCCGATCGGTGCGCACGATCATTTCACCGATTTCTCCAGGCGCGACCTCGCAATCATTTTCATCCACGAGCCGGACGTCAACGCCATCCCGCTTTTTGCCGCAGGTGCCACGCTTTGTGGGGTTTGGCTCGGAGACAATCGGAGAAGAAATTTCCGTCATATTGAAAATGGTGTAAACGTCAATTCCAAACCGCTCATAGAACTCGGTGCAAGTCTCGGTGAGTGGCACCATGAATGCCAGCCGCACGTCGTGATTTTTATCGTCGTCGCTCGGCTCCTGCTTGAGAAGAAACGTGGTCATGACGCCAAGCAGGAAAAATGCAGTTGTTTTGCTCTGGCGCACGAAAGGCCAGAACTTTTCCGTATCAAAGCCGTCCATGACCGCAATGGACCCACCGCGGCACAGCATCACAAAAATAACGCCCATGCCCCCAATATGGAAAATCGGCATGTTGATCAGGAAGCGATCTTCACCAGTGACAAAGTGCCAGGTTTCGGGGCCCGCGTTCGTAAAGATGTGCAGATAGGAGGACAGCACTCCCTTTGAAGGGCCTGTTGTACCCGAGGTGAAAATAATCGACTGCACGTCCCAAGGCTCAATGGGTCGATCTAACTCAGGAGGCTCACTGAAAGTCGATTCAAGGTCACTGAAATCTACGCCCGAAATCGCTGGTGGCAGCTCACCATCACCTACTGATATAGCTGTTTCAATCTGTGCCACATCTACTTCGCCCAGTCGCTCAAGCAGTTGGCCGTGGGCTACGAGGATTTTTGCATCAGAGACATTCAGCACATGACCAAGCACCTGGCCCTTGTATGCGGTATTCATCGGTACAAATACTGCGCCCAGATAATTAATGGCAAAGAAAGTCAGAATCGCCTCTTTGCTATCAAACATCCAGACCGCAACATGATCGCCTCGGCTTACTCCTTGCTCATGAAAGCCTCCAGCAAGTTGCCGCACCTTTTCTCGCAGCTGTTCGTAGGACCAAACCTCACCATCCTGGAAAACGGCGAAAGCTTCAGTACTTTTCTCGGCGGCAAAATTATCAATCAAGTATCGAGTAACACAGCGCTCTCTCGGCGGGACTCGAGGATCGAACAGTGGGGCTGAATCAGTCATTACTCTCACCTTTCACAGTTTGCCCGGTCAGAGACACGATCGTCTGCGCATCGGCCGTCTTAAGGTCTTTCGGTGCATCCGATGCCTGCACCAAACGGAGAATCATTTCTTTGATGTGAGTCGTTATCTCTACTTGGGTGCGTTTACCCGAGGGTGAGTACCAAAGAGATACCCAAGTCATGATGCCCCCAATTGTCGTAGCAGTCAGGACCGGATCCTCGACAGACAGCTCTTTGGCAGCACTGCCCTGAGCCAACAAAGTGCCGAGCTTGTGATCAAAGGCGCTCCTGAGCTCTCGGATAGCCCTCGCCTGCGCCCTGTCGAGGTGCTTTTCCTCGCGGGTGTAGACCACGATAAATTCCTGATAATCAAAGATAATTTTGAGTACGGATTCGGTTAGAGCCATCAGTCGCCGCATCGGCGTTATTCGCAAAGCAACCGCCTGCTCTACCGCTTCAAGCGACAGTGATATTCCGGTCTTACAAATATCGAAGAGCAGTTCGCCCTTGTTGGCGTAGTGCTGGTAGATCGAAGGCTTGGTGATTTGCAGTTTTTTGGCGACCGCTTCCAGCGTCGCATTCTCGTATCCATCTTGATAAAACAGCCGACAGGCTTCCTCACGAATTCGACGACGCTTAAAGTCGGAGACCTCGTCCTTAAGCGCGAGAGTTCCTGCCAAGCCTCTTGCCGCCATGCTAACGAACCATTTCCAGTATTGTCCTCACATCATGAGGACCGTCTATAGGTCTGGGGTTAGTGCGCGACCAAAAATCGAGCATGGTGTATTCAGCAATGATGTCGAGCTTATCCTCGCCCACACCGACAGCCTCAAGCGAACGTGGCATGCCCAGGTCCGAAATGAACTCATCAAGTATGTCACTGGCGTCGCGATCGGGTTGATTAAAACAGGCGCTAATCTGCTTCTGCTTATCGCCATTTACAGGCTTGTTATATGCGAGCACCGCTGGCGCCATAACGCAGGAACAGTAACCATGGGGTACGTCAGCAGTTCCCCCCAGAACATGTCCGATCGCGTGACTGGCACCCATGGGCACACCGCCAATGATGGGGATCATCGACTGCCAGGCGCCAACCTGACAGCGCAGGCGTGCATCCAGATTTGATGGGTCCGCTTTTACCGCAGGCAGTGCCTCACCCAACATGCGCAGCGCACTGCCGGCGATTCCATCACAGAAACAATTGGAGTGAGTTGAACCAAAGGCCTCAAGCGCATGATCTACCGCCCTCACCCCAGTAGAAAACCAGAGCCATTCGGGGGTATGAACAGTGAGAGCAGGATCAAGAACAATCGCAATGGGTGCCATCATCCGATGGGTATAGCCCTGCTTTTTGTTTTCCCGATCATCTGTCACACCGCCCATGGTGTTGAATTCACCCCCGGAAAGTGTGGTCGGGCAGCAGATGACTCTTATATCGGGGGCTTCGAAGTCGGGCACAACGGTGTCGCCGTTGTCATCGACGTAAACATAGAACCCTTCAAAGTCCTCATGCTTTTTGATTCCGTGCTTCAACCCAAGCGCAATAACCTTGCCAGCATCCGTCACCGAACCCCCACCCACCGTGATGATCAAATCGGCGTCGCAGGATCTTGCTGCCTCCATCGCCTTAAGCACATCAGTGCGTGGCCCATGAGGCCCAATGCCATCAAACACGGCCGCTACGGAATCACCCAAGGCAGACTCAATGAGTGAGATTTCATCGGTTTGGGATCGCAGCGTGGAGCTGACGAGCAAAAAGACCCGTTTGGCGTTGAGCGTTGTTACTTCTTCGGCGAGCGCATCAGCAGCGCGACGTCCAATATGCACGCGCTCCGTTGCTGTGAGGCCAAGTGTGGCGCTATCTGCAGAGAACATAACGAACCCCCGTTTTTATAGTTATGACCAGAGAGTATCAATCCAATACTGATAAGTAAATTGCTGTATGCTAAGGCGATAAGTCCCTAATAAAAGTTGTCAAGACGGTGCGCCATGGCAGAAAAATCCCCCCCGAAAGCCGCTTTTGCCGCCTCAGGCATTGAACTCAAATCGTTTTACACAGAGTCGGATATTCCTACCGAGCATCGCGCTCGCATGAACGTGGCACCAGGCGATGCCCCCTATCAGCGTGGATTCCACCCTGCAGGCTACCGCAGCAAGCCCTGGCGGATTTTCCAGCTCAGTGGCTTTGGTAAACCCGAGGATGAAAACGAGCGAATTAAATTCCTGCTAAAAAATGGTGAAACCGGCTTCATCATGGAGCACGACCGCAATACCGCAGACCACTGCTACAACGTTGATCATCCAGACGTTGTCGCCCGTCGCGAGGACGTTGGTCTCACCGGTGCAGTCATGCAAAGCGTTAGAGATACCGCTATCTGCATGGACGGACTGCCGATTGACACCAGTTTTGGTCATGCGGGGGGTGCCGTGGTCCAGCACGCACCCTTTGCTCTGGCAGCTTACTGGACGGTAGCCAGACAGAGAGGGTTCGATCTGGCCAAAATAAGCGGCACGGGCCAAAGCGACTTTAACCTCACCTATTTGGGTTGCGTAACAAAGGAGCAAATACCGACACAGGCGGGCTTGCGCTTCAACGCCGATATCATCGAGTTCTGCGACCAATACCTTCCACGGTGGGTACCGGTATCTATCGCTGGCTATAACGCGGCCGATACCGGTCTCACCCCCGATCAGGAGCTTGGGGTGCTGTTTGCCAACGCCGTGGAGTATCTCGATGAAATAAAGCGACGAGGCAACGTTGATCTTCGCGGCGCGGCCAAGGCCTGCGGGGGTGTCAGCTTCCGTGCATCCATCCAGATCATCGAGGAGGCCTGTAAAATGCGGGCCGCAAGGCTGATGTGGTCTGACCTGCTCCGGCAACGGTACGACATTACTGATCCCAAGATAGCGAATCTGCGAATTCACTGTGTGACCGCCGGCTCAAAGATGACTTATCAGCAGCCGTTGAACAACATCGTGAGGGGCACGCTGATGGCGCTCGGAGCCGTGTTTGGCGGAGTGCAATCTCTTGGCGTGTCAGGGTATGACGAGGCACTTTCCATACCCTCTGAGCATGCACATCAGATGTCGGTCCGGATCCAGCAGATTATTCAGGAAGAGACGGGTATTTCCCATGTCACTGATCCCTTGGGCGGCTCTTATTACATCGAGACGCTGACTGCCCAACTTGCTGAGAAAGCCTGGCAATTTTTTGAGGAAATTCAGGCGCAGGGGGGCTACCTCGCCGCACTCGATTCCGGGTGGCTTCACAGTAAAGCCTCTGATAATCAGTACAAGGAATTTATGGATACCGAATCGGGTGAACAAAAAATCATTGGCGTGAATTGCTTTCAAGACGATGAGTCCCCGTTTCATGTAGATGGCTTCATGGGAACTGACGATGCCTTTGATGTTGCAACTTCAAGGCTTCAAGACGTGCTGAGAACACGGCATGAGGCAGCGGCGGCGACAGCCCTTAAAAAACTGGAAGCAGACTGCAAGGGCGAAACAAATATCATGCCCGCCATGATGCAGGCCATGGACGCCGAAGTGACGCTCGGAGAAATTGGCAACGTATTCAGGCAGGTGTTTGGCAACTGGAATACTCCAATTCAAACCTGAGGAGACACAGATGTCACAAGCACAAAAACGTATTCTCATGGCTAAGACCGGACTGGATGGTCACTGGCGCGGCCCCACGATCGTCGCTCGCGCGCTGCGTGACGCAGGTTTCGAGGTGATCATGATTGGCATGGCCAGTACCGATGACATTCTGTCTGCCGCAGTGGATGAAGACGTTGATTTGGTCGGCCTTAATATCGGGGGGCATATTGACGTCGCGAAGCGAGCGATTGCCCTTGTTCAGTCTACTCGCCCTGACTTACCGATCTTTGCCGGCGGGACAATTCCACCCCATGCGGCCAAAGATCTCGAGGCCCTTGGGGTTGAGGTGTATCCCCCAGGCTCTCAGTTATCAGAAATTGTCGATGCCGCAGAGCGTTTAACAGGCAGAAAGTGACCAACGATTTACCGTCGCAAATTACCGCGTTACTCAAACGCGCCGGTGAAGAGGACAGACCGGCTCTCGCCCGTCTGTTGTCACTCCTTGAACGGGAGACCGCCGCCGAGGCAATCATTCGGCGCGAGCTGGATAGCGCCCCTGAAAAAAGTCCTTTCGTTGTCGGCTTTACTGGCGCTCCGGGAGCAGGCAAATCCTCTCTTATCAATGCACTCTTACCCGACGCATGCGGTTCGGGCTCGAGAGTGGCGGTGCTGGCGGTAGATCCCAGCTCACCTATCTCCGGAGGCGCTCTGCTCGGAGATCGCGTCAGGATGCAGGGCCACAGTCAGGGGCAGAATGTCTTTATCCGATCGATGGCCTCGCGGGGCGACAGTGGTGGTCTTACGCGAATCACCGAGACGGCAATTCGACTTCTTGCGCACGGCGGGTGGGACCACGTTCTCGTTGAAACTCTGGGTATCGGTCAGGTCGAACTGGATATCGTGAATCTAGCGACGACCGTAGTGGTCGTTCTAACGCCGGGCTGGGGAGATTCGTTTCAGGCCAACAAAGCAGGACTCACCGAAGTCGGCGACGTCTTCGTCATCAATAAAGCGGACAAGGAAGGCCTCAATCAAACCAGGGTCGACCTGCAGGATTCTTTAGCCCTTCTCTCTACACCCCTATCACCCAAAATTGCCGAAACTGTCGCCACCACCGGACAGGGCGTCTCCGAGCTGTGGCAAATCATCCAAAACCAGACTGCTGCGATGACCGATGCGGGGCTGATAGACCAGCGGCGATCGTTGAGAGGACGCAAACTTGCAGAGAAAGCACTGCTCAGACACATTGAGTCACAGGCGAAAGACTTCCTCACTACCGAGGAAGGTGGGGTGGTACTCGAGGATATCTCGCAGGGAAAGGTGACCTTCGAAGAGGCCATCCATCACGTTGTCACCAAGCTTTAAAAGCGCGTATGCAGGCAAGGTAACTCATGACTGAACAAAATGTACTGCTAAAGGAACAAAAAGATGGGGTGCTCTGGCTGACGCTAAACCGACCGGAAGCCCTCAACACCCTGAACCCAAACCTCACCGCTGCACTGAGGACAGCTTTCGAGGAGCTTCGACATCAGCCAGAAATCAGGATTGTCGTTCTGAAGGCAAATGGCCGGGCATTTTGCGCGGGCCTGGATCTTTCGGGTGGGGAGTGGACTGCCGAGTCGACACCGAACTCACTCATGGATCTACAGCGAAGTATTTCCGATATTTTTCGCGCGATGCGGCGCTGCCCGCAGCCCATCATAAGCTGCGTGCAGGGCGCCGCGTGTGGCGGCGGATTCAGCCTCGCACTTGCCTCGGATATTCGCATCGCGGCGACCACCGCCAAAATGAATGCTGCCTACATAAAGGCCGGTCTCACTGCCTGTGACATGGCCTGCAGTTATTTGCTACCGCGCCTCGTTGGATTATCCATTGCGAGTGAACTGATGATGACTGGGCGCTTTATTCAGGCCGAGAGGGCACTGGCCGTCAATCTTGTTTCTCAGGTGGTGCCGGAGAACGAGCTGGAGGAGGCTGCCCAAGCCTTTATTGATGACATGCTTGCCACCTCCCCCATGGGACTTCGACTGACAAAAGACGGCCTTAATATGAGCATCGATGCAGGGTCCCTTGATGCTGCAATGGCCCTCGAGGATCGGCAGCAATCGCTTGTCGCGATGACCGAGGATGCTCACGAAGCCATTGATGCCTTCATCAACAAACGAGCTCCAAACTGGAAAGATCGCTGATCCTGCAAATTTTCCGAATTGCGCCTCGCCGTTGTGCAAAAGTCCTCTAGGGTTAGCCACCGCCCTGCGCTACCCTTGCCACCCGAAATTTACAGGAAACTGTCGACCGAACCACCCAGCGAGAGGATATTCCCTTGGGCTCCAAAATTGCCGTTAACAATCCCCTGGTCATTCTCCACGGCGACGAGATGGCACAGGTGGCCTTTGATGAGATATTAAATCGCTTTGTAAAGGCGAAGCTCGATATTGAACTCGTTGAAATAGACCTCTCAGCGGAACAGCGGCTCATCAGCAATGGCCAAGTTGTGCGCGAGGCAATCGACGCGCTGAAAGCGCACGGCGTCGGCATCAAAAATGCGGGGATGACGGTTAATCGCCAGCAGCTTGATGCGCTGCTGGCAAAACACCCAGAGATTGACGAGAAGGCCCTCGATGGCCTTGCGACCAAGTCCCCAAATGGCGCTATCCGCAAAGGGATCAGCGGCAATATCACCCGGGAAGATATCGAGTTTCGCAATCTGAAAAGCGTCAGGCCCGACTGGATAGACCGGGACATCGAAGTCGACACCATGGAGAGCGGCGGCCTCGACTTCAGCTACAGCGAGCTATCCAACGCCACCGGCGTTGCCAAGGTTGTTTTCGTAGGAAGCAGTGGCGATCCGATTGAGTTGCACCGACGTGCACTCAATAAGGGTGATCCCTGGATGCTGGCGACTAACGACATTGAGGCGGTAAAAGCATGGGCCCACCGATTCTTCCAGCGGGCGCTCGATGAAAAGCGGGATATTTATCTAGGCCTTAAGGACACGGTCATACCCGGGTATGACGGTGTGATGCGCGAGGCGATCGAGACCATCTACTACAACGAGTACCAGGCGCAGGTGGAAGCGGCTGGCCTCACTTATCACTATGAACTGATAGATGCACAGGCGGCCCGAATCGTCTCCAATCCACCCGAGCGGGCACTCTGGGGAGTTCCCGACAACGTCAGCGGCATGAAGCTTTTCAAGCTTGTGCAGCAACTCAAACGCTATGGCCTGCCCGAACGGAAAGCCCACGTCTCGATTTCGCGCATGAGTGCGGGCGGCGGCGATCAATATGGCAGCTACAACACGCCGGCGTCAGAAGATGGCGTTATCAAAGTGATTGTCGATGGCGAGGAGAAGCATGCCCGCCACGTCAAAGCCAATGACCCGATTCTTTTCATGTCAAACGACCGGGAATCCATCAAAGACTGGGTAAGCCAGGTTTTTCAGGATGCAGCGATCAATAAGAAAGAAGTCTATTTTGGTCTCAAGCGTGAGTTTGTAAATTACGACGAGGTATACAGCTCGATCATTCTGGAGATTCGTCAGGAACTCGCAGCGCTTGATACGCCACCCCCCTCCTTCATGATCATGAGGCCTTCCCGGCAGCTGAGCAAAATGATCTGCGATCCACCGCGATGGGGTCTATACCCGGCGCAAAATCTGGATGGAGATATCTTCTCCGATATCTCTGCCGCCCTCGGGGGCAGTCTGGCGACAGCCAGCTCGGTCATTATCAGCAAGGACGGCACCAAACTCTTCGAGGCCCCTCACGGTACCGCTCACGATCTCTATCTGCGTTACCTGGAAACCGGCGGTAAAGAAGCCCACTTCAACTCCTCGGCCTTGATTTTTGCTGTCGCCAATGCACTAGAGGAACTCGCGACGCGAGAGAGCAATGAGGCGCTGGCCGACTACGCCGAGAGCCTCAAAACCGCTCTTATCAATACCGTTGACCAAGGTACGGTCACCGGCGATTTGAAGGGCAAGACGCTCAACCCCGAGACTGAAACCATCGTAGACATGGCAGGATTTTTGTCAGCGGTGGAGGCTAATTTGCCAGTTGGCGTCAGCTAAACAAGCTTGGCACTAAGTTCGTGACGCAATATCTTGCCCAAGGGATTTCGGGGTAATGCGCTCACGCTCTGAATCCGCTCTGGCAGCTTGAACTTTGCCACACCACAATCAATAAGATACTTGCACAGATCATCCAGGGTCGGAACGTTTTCCTCCGACAAAGGCACCACGCAAACGCAAACCCGCTCTCCCAATTCGTCATCCGGATAGGAACAGACCGCTACCTCAGCCAGACCCGGGTAGCCGTCGAGTAGTGCATCGATCTCTGACGGAGATATTTTCATGCCGCCGCGGTTGATGATGTCCTTTAGGCGACCCGCAATCCGGTAGTACTCCCCACCGTCCCCAGTGATATCCACAAGATCACCCGTGCGAAAAAAACCGTCGCGCGTAAATACATCGTCATCGCCCGCACCCAGATAACCGTCAAATACTGTGGGGCCGGAAAAACACAGCTCGCCCCGATCCCCTAGTGCCGAGAGTTCACGGCCATCGTCAGGATCAATGACTTTTGACTCGACCGACTCGTATAGCTCACCGCGCCAGTTCTCTACTCCACAACCGCTTCGGGGGAACAACCCGGCCCGCGCCCGAGAATCAGGAATAGCGGTTGGCGATGAAATGAGGGCAATTCCTTCATTCGACCCATAAATATTGTAGATCGCTACGCCGTAATCATGCTCGAAAACATCGATCATGTCGGGTGCCAGCGGGGCAGAACCAGAACCAATCGCGCGCAAGCGACTAAAATCAAAGCGCCGCCACAATTCCGGCTCTTTCGCCAACTTATTAAGTAGCGCAGGAGGTGCAATAGTGAACGTAATATTTTCCTGCTGGATTTGCTGCAGAAACACCGGCACATCAAGCGGATGATGCAAGACCACACCACAGCCGTGCTGAACTGCCGGAAACAAAAAACCACCTAAGGCGGACATGTTCACCATGGGGAAAGGATTAAGCAGTAAATCGCCCTGTTGATATTCGCTCCCTACTGCCGTCATCCGGCCTGAGGCGAGCCACATGTTGTGTGATCGAGGGACTCCCTTTGGCGTCCCCGTTGTCCCCGATGTCCAGCACACGGAAAAAATATCGTTAGCGTCTACTGGATGCTCTTCACGATACTGTTTAAGTTCTGCTTGCTGCTGGCTTGGGAGGCTGGTACTTCGTAATCCAAAATCCACATCCAGCACCAGCACGTGGGACGCTGCCACGGCGGCCGTGCCATTTTCAGCGAGGTGTTGATCGCGAAACTTGTCTGCTCCTATGAACCATGCAGGATCGAGAGCACTGGCAAGCGAACTTATTTCATGACGGCCATACTGCACAGGCAGTGGTGAGATAACCACTCCCAACTTACTGGCCGCAAAATAACATGCCATCAGCTCAACAATATTCGGCAGCTGCACCATCACCCGATCACCATGACGAACACCAAGCGCTAGCAAATCAAGCGCTAACCAGTCGCTTGCCACATCGAGTTCTTGGAATGACAACCGAAGGGGTGCGGTGTTGGTTAGCTCTTCCTTGTTGAACTGATCAACCGCGGCGAGATGGTCGGGCCTTTCAAGAGCCTGCCGGGTTAACAAACTACAGAGCGTTTCCCTGCCCCAGTGGCCCCCCTCCTCAAGGCGCTGAATTCTGTCGGGACTTGATGTTCGCATGATGAAACCCGCTACGCCTCAGGTTGGCGCCTCTTCATAAGATCGATTAACCAATCTGTGCTGAAGGCATCCAGCAGGCGTGAAACCCGGGGGGAATTCGATGAGGCATATGCACTCTGGCGATAGGGCCGGTGCTTAGATTCGCCGCATCAAACACCTGCAACTCCTGGGTTTTGGCCTTGTCATTCCACACGAAAACCACGAGGTATCCGTGATCTTCACGCTGTTGATCATCAGCCGGCGCAAACCATGGTTCGCTGTACCAGCAGTGCGCCTCATCGTCGGTCCAGGCGCTAAGACGTTCACCGCTTTCCGTATTGTATTTACAAACCCCTGACCAACGCAGTATTTCGGGGTCGTGGTCCACAAGATAGGCATACTGGGTGTACCTGCCAGTCTTTCCCGCGTCGTAACTGGGAAATTCCACGTTGTGCTCAGCGTCTAGACAGCGCTCCGAGCACTCTCCAGTCACAAGATTCATCCGATATTCCCACAGCCTTGCATCCATCATCAGGCGCGCGATCATCTTTGCTGTGCGCGCATCATCGAAGGATCCATCCGGATGGCGCGCTGGCATATATCGGCAAGCCACCATCACGATTTCATCCCCCGACTCCCAGGCATTGATCACGTGATAGATAAAAGCGCCGGAAAAATCGAACCATCGAATAGACTCACCATCCCCCTTACGCGGGATAACGCCAAGTCGCGAGGGCATAGCGGAGTTAAATAGCACTTTGTGCCGACCTGCCTCCCGGGCTTCCTCATCGTGATAGACCGGATGGTCGTGAAGAATCGAGTAATTCTCAGTGATCGCCATATCGTGGGGCAGGCGATTCCCAGGCAGCTCTACGGGGGTCCGGTGCGTCATCTGACCGTGCTTGTCGACAACGCCATACCACATGTAGGGCCACTGATCGCTGTAGTCGAAATACATGAGCTCACCAGTTTTTTGATCCACCTTGCAGTGCGCGGACATCCCCGAGCCCAAGGCGTCTAAATAGCCTTCGCGAGGGCCGAGAGTTTCCAAGGTGATAGGATCAATCGCATAGGGTGTGCCGGCCAGATACCAGTTGGCGATAGCGGCCCCGGCATGCCCAATGACGTCGGTATTCGCCGAATCTTTGATGGGCTGATCTTGCCGCCCTTTAAGGGTCTGACGTATTCCCCAATATTCTGCGTGGCCCGATTCTGCCTCGCGCTGCCATGCCTCAGTTCGAATCCACTTATTGCGGATGGTCAGCTGGCCCTTCTCAAAATACGCGCTGTGAAGCATGCCATCCCCATCGAAGGGATGATAATCACCCTTTGGCTCGAATCGGGGATTTGGACCATTTCGCAGATAAACGCCATTTAAGTCTGTTGGGATTTCGCCGGTAACCGGTAAGTCCATATGGACTTCCTCATCAAGCACCGGGGCGAAGACATCGGTTATATAGGGCCCAAAATCACGTCCAAATGGCGCATCCGGATCCCGTACAGGCTGATTCATGCTTACGTTCCTTCCACCAATCGGGTGGCGCTCTCAATTATCGTCCAATTATCGCCGGCCGCTTCATTATCGGTAAGCCTACTCCCGAGCGACAACAAAACTACATACTGTTGCGCAGGACCCGCCGATGTTCAGTGTAGCGACCCGCTCCGCGCCGTCAATTTGAATCTCACCCGCCCTTCCCGTGACCTGCTGACTTGCATCGAGCAACATGCGGGCACCGGTCGCCCCTACTGGATGACCACACCCTATCAAGCCACCGCTGGGGTTTATGGGCAGGCGCCCACCCAGCGCAATGCTATCGTCAGAGACAGCGCGCCACGACTCGCCAGGCGCGGTAAGCCCAAAGTGGTCAATGGCCATGTACTCGGTCATGGAAAAGCAGTCGTGTGTTTCGATGCCATCGAGCTCGTATACATCACTCACACCCGCTCGCCGGAACGCGTCCTGAATGGCGTCACGCACATGGGGAAATACATACGGGTCCCCTTTACTACGCTCGACTTTATCGCGGTAACGAATCCCCGCGTTGCGGTGACCCCATCCGTCGATACGTGCACGGGCTTTGCCAGCATCTGAACCCAGGCCAGTCCGCTCAATGAATGATTGCGACGCCAGTATCACGGCGCAGGCGCCATCAGTTATCTGGCCGCAGTGAAGGCGACGAACCCCGGGCTCGATAACGGGATTAAGCGCGTCATCGTCGTTAAAACTCCCCTCTGCAAATTGCCATTGTCGTGTCTGGGCCAGCGGATTTTTTCTGGCATTGGCGTAATTGATTTCAGAGATTCTGTTAAGAACCTGTCGATCGAGCCCAAACCGTTGCTCATATTCCTCCGCGAGCAGGCCAAACACCGCAGGCCACATAAAGCGACAGTCGATATCCTCTCGATCTCGCCAAGCCGCAGAATTTTGATTTTGAGACGCTTCGTCACCGGGCAGGTTCTTGAACTCCTCGGCACCCACTACCAGCGCACATTCATACCGGCCTGCTTCAATTTCGGCCATCGCTGTCAGCGCCGCTAGGGACGAAGAGGCGCAAGCGCCCTCATGCCGCATCGCAGGCTTGCCCCACAGCTCGGGAATGACCTGTGCCACTAGCGCACCCAAATGACCCTGTCGACGCTGTGCTTCGGCGAAGGCGTTACCCACATGAATGGTGTCAATCTCCGCGGGCTCTATACCGGCGTTCTCGATAGCGCCCAGACAAGATTCGCGAATCATGTCCGAAATATCCAAGCCCTCTCTCGACCACACGCGAGCGAAGTCTGTCTGATAACCGCCGATGATATAAATAGGTTCAGGCATGGACTTATCTCGCTGTTTCAAAACCATATTTGGAGGCCTCGCTATTTTTCGAGGCGCTTTTTATTTTTTTACGATACCTGAGCCGCCATGTAGATAAAACCTCCTCGCCACACAGCGCCATCTGCTCTCGCCATCACGAAGACTTTTTACGCGACCTAAAACACTCATATCCTCTCGATTAGCATCGCCGTGCCTAAGCCCGTGGCGCCGCTTGTTGCAACCAAACCGGTTTTGAGTTGTCGACGCTCTAGTTCATCGAGCAGGACGCCGAGCATAATGGACCCAGTTGCTCCCAAAGGGTGTCCCAAAGCAATCACACCCCCGTTAACATTGAGCTTTTCGCTTGGGATCTGCAGATCGGTTTGCAACTTGATAATAGTGGCCGCGAACGCTTCGTGGATCTCAAATACATCGATGTCAGCAACGTCGAGGCCCTCTTTAGCCAACAACTTTTTAGTGGCGGCGACACAACCGGAAAGCACTTGCAAAGGCTCATCCGACGCAGTCGCCATTGCTTTGATAATGGCTCTCGGGCGCACCGCAAGCTTGTCTGACAACGCCTCATCTCCTATCAGGACAAGCGCCGCCGCATCGGCCATGGCGGGCGAATTGCCTGCAGTGTGAACGTGATGAATGTCGGTTAATTGTGGATAGGCCCGCAACTGCATTTCATCAGCACCGGCGCGTCCTAGATCCGTGAAGCTTGCGGGTAACGCCGCAAGAGATGCGAGGGTTGCCTCCGGGCGTATGCATTCATCTGCATCCACTACCTGCCCAGTCACCGAGTTGTGTATGGGTACGATCGAGGAGAAATAGCCCGCATCTCTCGCGGCCGCTGCGCGCCGTTGGCTCTGCAAGGCAATGGTGTCTACCTCTGTTCGACTACATCCATAAAGAGAGGCGATTAAATCGGCACCACTACCCATGAGTAAAATTTGGGCCTCCGTGGCCAGCGTCGGATCAGTGAAAATGGCAGGCTGATCGCTCATCATGGGAACTCGAGACATCATCTCGATGCCACCTCCCACCATGGCCTCCTCCTGACCCGACATGACCTTCAGTGCCGCCAGCGACACCGCATCGAGTCCCGAGGAGCAGAATCTGGAAATCGTCAGGCCAGAGATCTGGCTGGGCCAACCGGTATATAAGGTAGAGCTCTTTGCAATGTTGCCAGCCTGTTCACCAAACTGGGTTGCACACCCCAAGACCACCTCGCCCAAAAGAGTCGGGTCAAGCCCGGCTCTCTCTTCCAGTGCAACGTACAACGCCTTCAGCAGATCGAATGGATGGAGCGCATGCAGGGCTCCATCCTTTTTGGCCTTGCCACGAGGAGTTCGAATCGCGTCGTAAATGAAAGCCTGTTGCACCTGAAAAACTCCCCGAAAGAGTGGCGTTAGCCTACCCCACTATTCTTCACTGCGCATTTGAACGTACTGAGCGTTATGATTCGCGTACGGAAGCAAGGATGAACAAATGACACATCTCTACCCCCCCATCGAACCCTATCGCACCGGCTTTATTGAGATTGGCGATGGCCACAGCATGTACTTCGAGGAATCAGGTAACCCCGACGGTAAACCCTGTGTCTTCGTTCACGGGGGGCCCGGGGGTGGTACCTCGCCGGAGGCCCGGCAGTTCTTTGATCCTGATCGCTATCGAATCGTGCTGTTTGATCAGCGGGGATGCGGTCGCTCCACGCCCCATGCCAGCCTGCACGCCAACACCACATGGGACCTTGTGGCCGACATGGAGCGGCTTCGCCTCGAGCTCGGCATTGATCGCTGGCTTGTCTTTGGTGGCTCATGGGGCAGCACATTAAGCTTGGCCTACGCGCAAACTCACCCCGACGTCGTGACGGAACTTGTATTGCGGGGAATCTTTCTACTTCGGGATCAAGAAATCCGTTGGTTCTACCAGCATGGCGCCAGCGAGATCTATCCCGACAGCTGGCAGCACTACCTCGCCCCCATACCTGTTTCAGAGCGCGGTGATCTGCTCAATGCCTTTCACCAACGGCTCATCAGCGACAACGAAGAGGAACGCCTCGCTGCTGCTCGCGCCTGGTCGGTCTGGGAGGCATCCGCCAGCTACCTGTTACAGAACAAAGACTTTATGGAAAAACTCGACGAGCCCGAGGCCGCGCTGGCAATGGCCCGCATTGAGTGCCACTACTTTGTAAACAAGGGCTTTTTTACCCACGAGAATCAATTGCTCGATAACATTGATCTCATCCGCCATATCCCCGCTGTAATTGTGCAGGGCCGCTACGATGTGGTCTGCCCGGCAACCACAGCGTGGGATCTACATTGCGCATGGCCAGACGCCGACTTTCAGCTCATTGCCAATGGCGGACACTCGGCTTTTGATCCGCCCAACACCGAGGCCTTGATAAAAGCGACGGACAGGTTCGCTGTATAGAAGGTTTTATTGCGAGCACCATTTATAGAGGTCTTCGTTATAGGGGTCTTCGGGTCTGCAGGTTCGCGAAAGAGTCGATCGCCTGCTCGATAAGAGATCTATAAAGAAGACGCCCTCGCTTCGCTCTCCACATAAGCGAGACCCAGCGCCGCCACTCCCAACAATAGGTAACGCATGTTAGTCGCCAGCTCTACTCAACAAACGGCCTGCCCGCACTGAAGATTTCGGGGAAAAATGAATTATCTCGCGGTGGCATCCCGGGATCCACGAGGACTTGCGCGGGGTCTACCGTGGGGTCGACGCCTTCCCGGGGATCCCAAAGCACATCATCCCCTAGCCACCTTGTTGAGAGCGCCACGCGATCCTGAGTTGAGGAGCTGTTCCCCCGCGCCCCGTGCAGAATCCAAGCAGAAAAGATCAGAGCATCCCCGGGAGCCATGTCAAAACTGACGATGTCGTACTCCTCCCGGTTGGCATCGATATCGGGCACGGCCACCCCTTGCTGCGCGCTCGCCCATTGGCCCGATTTGTTGTCGGCACCTCCAAAGACTTCAGGCAAATAGTAAACATCGTCAAGATGAGAGCCCCGAATGAATTCCATGCCACTGCCCTCTACGGTGACCGGGGTCAGCGCCAGCCAGATTGAAGCAATCTGTTTGCCTCGAAAGGGCCAGTAAGGCGCATCCTGATGCCAAGGTGTGATGGTAGGCGTGTTCACTTTCTTGATGAGTAAGTGATCAAAGTAAAAGCGCGCGCTGTTGCTACCCATCGCTTGCGCCGCCAGTCGTGCACAGCCCGAGTCGTGGACAAAGCGATGAATAACATCGTTGTGACGCCAGAGATAGCGATCGGTGAACAGGCGGTTTTCCGAGGCGCCGGCGTTTACGTCATTCACCCACTTGCTTGGCTTGGTAAGCTGCACGTCCGCAACAGTGAGTAGTTCAGGAATCCAAGACGGGTCAATAGCGCCTGATACCTTGACCACTCCATTGGTCCGAAAGCTGACGACTTCCTCTTTAGAGAGCTTTCTTTGTTCCATTACCGTCACCTCACCTCCAAGACAGCGACTACTCAAGTGTGCCCAGAAATGCGCGGCGGGTCGAGGGTGTCAAATCACCGGGTATCTAAAGAAGATGGCAGGCGTGACCCACCGACAATCGCATGGGTCGGGACCGCCACTGCTATCAGCCGAAAGCGGCTCGGAGCGTAAAGAAGAAGACAATAGAAAGCCCTGCTCCTGCGGGAAGCGTCACAAGCCAGGACGTTACAATGGCGCCGATAGTCGGCAGGTGAAGTGCATCCACACCCCTGGCAAGACCCACGCCCAACACGGCACCCACAAGGGTATGTGTGGTCGATATCGGTAAGCCGGTCCCAGACGCAAGAACCACCGTAGAAGCGGCGGCCAATTCAGCAGCAAACCCGCGACTTGGTGTCAGCTCGGTTATTTTGCGCCCAATCGTTTGCATCACTCGCCAGCCATAGGTGGCTAGACCAACGACGATACCCGCTGCGCCAATACCCAACACCCACCAGGGTAGCCCTGACTTGGCGACTACTGCCCCACCTGAGCCCACGGTACTCACGACGGCTGCAAGGGGCCCAACAGCATTGGCCACATCATTTGAGCCATGAGCAAATGCCATTGAACAGGCGGTAAACACCATCAACACACCGAACACGCGTTCGATATTGGTTGAGCTGTTGATATCCCCCTGGCCTGAACCGATACGATTGAGGAAGAAAACGCCCACTAGCGCAACAAACATGCCTAGCATGGCCGATGTAACCGCAGCGTTCATAAAATCGGAGCCCATACCAACGTCCAGCTGAACGCCGACGTGCTTGAGACCTTTGAGTAAGGTCACCATGGAGATCATGAAGCCGACCAACCACATGTAATAAGGCACGTATTTTTTAGCTCGGTGAAAGGAATCTTCGTGATCCAAAATCAGGACCTTCACCGACATAAAAAGCAGGAAGGCGATGGTGCCCGAAAGTAGAGGCGACACTACCCAGGTCGCGGCAATCGCGCCGACTTTACCCCAGGCAACCGCGTCAACCGAAATTCCCACCGCTGAAAATCCAACGATAGCGCCAACAATTGAATGGGTGGTCGACACCGGCCAGCCACGGGCACTGGCGATAGCCAGCCAGGTCCCTGCGGCCAACAGTGAGGCCAGCATCCCAAATACCAGAAGCTCAGGCGTGTCCGCTAACAGATCGGGATCGACTATGCCCTTACGGATAGTCGAGGTAACCTCTCCGCCCGCCAGATAAGCCCCAAGAAATTCGAAGATTGCGGCAACTATGATTGCCTGCTTGAGAGTAAGTGCCCGGGCACCCACCGAGGTACCCATAGCATTGGCCACGTCGTTGGCGCCAATACCCCACGCCATAAACAGACCAAAGACACAGGCGAGGGAAAGCAGCATGACGCCATGGGTAGTGATGATGTCCACGTGGGAACGGTCCTATTATTCTCTGTGCGGTGTGGCGGGCAGTATAGACGAGGTCTTGTTACAGAAGCACTACGGTATGCTCCTTAAATTTTACACGTATATCTATATGATATGTATAGGGTTTTTGGCGACAGTCCTGAGTTTGAAAAGTAGCGGCTGGGTAATTCCGACCCTCGCGTAAAAAATACTTGGCAGTCCGACAGTTGCAAGATTAGTCTGGCATGCTGATGTGACTTTGGGAGCCACAGTAAATGCCCGTTGCAAACGATTCGCTCCCCTTTCCATCGGGTCTGCCCTCCCCTTACGTGCCTCTGGTTGATGAACCGATCTTTGACTCCAGCAAACACCTGGCGCTGGAGCAACCCGATCACTCGGCAACGCTTCAAGAGCTGGGCTACAGCGCAGACGAGGTGAATGCTTGCGTCTCCTCGTTTGCCTACAGCAGCGCCTTTCGTATCCTCTCGGAAGAAGGCGTCGCTGCGATGCGTCATGTCTGTGACCAAATTTATAACAACCGCAACGAGAACGCGGGCACCGGTGCCAACCGACTGGGCAGTTACGCACGGGGGGCCGGTTACCGCTCTCGCTTTATCAAAGACTTTTGCGAGAGCATGGACCTAACCGACCATTTATCGAGCATTGCGGGGGTGACGCTGAGGCGCCACTCGGTTCCCGCCGTGGCCTGCGGTATCAACTATGCCCCGGAAGACATCAGCCGAGCCGTGGACACATGGCACGTGGATTCGGTGGCCTTCGACGTGGTCATGATGGTGACCGACCCCAAACAACTTAAGGGCGGAGAATTCGAGATCTTTAAGGGCACCAAAACGGAAGGACGCCAGCTCCTCGGGATTACTGGCGAGGAAGGCAGAGACGCTCAGTTGCCCGACAGCCGGGTGACGTCCATACCCTTTCCCGATGCAGGCTTCGGTTTTTTGCAGCAGGGCACGATGATTTTTCATCGAGCCTGTCGGTTATTGGAAAAAGCCGAGCGAATCACCATGATCCCCTCTTTTGAAATTATGCCGAGCGCCGCTGAAGACGCTACGAATTCCATCAACATGATCGACTGGGCCGACCCGGGTATTCACCCCGAGCTCACGCGGTTTGAAATTCATCGGACGATTGCAAGACTCGAAGCCCTCTTGGAAAGCATCACGCTCGAGGATGATCGTGTCGCACTGGCTGCCGCCATACACCGAGCTACCGATCGGCTGAGCGCATTTACGACCAAGCTGGAGGAACGCTCCTGATGGCGAACTTGCCATTTTCCAACCGGGCGGTGCTGGTGACAGGCGCTGCGGGCTGCATCGGCGCCTGGACCGTCAAGCTACTGCGAGAAGCCGGCGCCATTCCGGTAGTCTATGACATCACCGAACAGCGCGACCGATTGGCCTTGATCATGCCCGATGCCGATGAGGTCATTTGGGAACTGGGAGACATCACCGACTTTGCCCAACTGAAAGCAGTCGCGGAACGCCATGACATTGCAGGCATCATTCACCTTGCCGCGCTTCAGGTGCCCTTCTGCAAGGCCGATCCGGTAAACAGCACGCGCATCAATGTCATGGGCAGCATCCATATCCTAGAGCTGGCGCGGCAACTGGGTATCACACGTGTGAGCTACGCAAGCTCGATTGCAGCTCCGGCGATGGCAGAGAACGAGTGGCTGGCAACCCTTTATGGGGCCCACAAGGTATGTGGTGAAAACATGGCTGGCGTTTATTGGCAGGACTGGTCGCAACCCAGTGTTGGCATCCGGCCAGGGATTATCTACGGACCCGGGCGAGATCAGGGTATGAGTGCTGCGCCCACCATCGCCATGCTCGCCGCGGCTATTGATGAGCCTTACACCATCGGTTTCTCTGGGGACGTTGCGTTCGTCCATGTTGAGGATGCGGCAAAACGCTTTATCGCAGCAGCAGAACAGTGCACCGAAGGTGCCAGAGTGTTTGATATGAATGGCACACCGACAAGCGTGACCGATGTGTTAACCCTTATTAAAAATCATCGACCCGACGCCCGCATCGACTCCTCGGGGGACCCCATGCCATTTCCCGCAGAGAAAGATGATGGCGATCTGGATGCCTTTCTTAATGCCAGTGCCTATCGAACCATAGACGCCGGCATACAGGACACGCTGGTCGCTTTCGGCGAGGCACGAGCCCGGGGTATCGATCTGAATTCATTGTTTTTGAAGGTACGGCAATAGACATGAAACTCATTCGTTTTGGGGAACCCGGCGAGGAGCGACCTGGAGTCATTGATTCAGGTAACACCCTTCGCGATCTCAGTGGTGTGATCCCTGACTGGGATTATCAAACCCTAGTTCCGGACACCCTTGCCAGGGTCGCCGGGCTAAATCATCAATCCCTGCCTGCTCTATCAGCGGACGCCCGACTCGGGGCCCCTGTTCATCGGCCCGGAAAAATCGTGGGCTGCGCGCTAACTTATGGCAAGCACGCGGCCGAGGCTGGGTTAGAGCCTCCCGCCGAGCCAATGTTTATGTTGACTGCTGCCAGCGCCATCAACGGACCCCACGACGATGTAATGATCCCCAAAGGCGGCACCCAACTCGACTGGGAGGCAGAACTCGCAGTGGTGTTCTGCAAGGCCGGCAGCAATATCCCCGTAGAGCAGGCTATGGAGCATGTCGCCGGTTTCTGCGTCGGTAATGATGTTTCCGAACGAGTATTTCAGTTGGAGCGTGGCACTCAGTGGACCAAGGGCAAAAGCGCCGACACTCTTAAACCCCTTGGGCCGTGGCTCGTCACCTCTGATGAAGTGGGCAACCCTAATGATCTCGATATCTCGCTCACGGTAAATGGAGAGATCATGCAGTCGAGCAACACCTCCGACATGATGTATAGCATCGCGGAGCTAGTATCGATTATCTCTAACTACGTGAGTTGGCAGCCGGGGGATATCATGATGACCGGCACGCCACCGGGTGTGGGCTATGGCATGAAACCCCCAACCTATTTACAGGCCGGCGACGTCATGGAAGCACGCATCGAAAAACTCGGGGCTCAGCGCAACGTCATAGCACCCTATCACTGCCGCTATCAAGACGGCCAAGACTGATGCCTTCAGGTCGAGTCGTCATCGTTACCGGCGGGTCACAAAATATAGGAGCCGCAATATCAGCGCGATTTCTTCGCGAGGATGACAGAGTAATTTGCGCCGACCTACATCCCCCGACGCCCCCTGACTCGGCTGGGCTGGAAAACGTTCACTTCATAGAAACCAATGTCGCCGACGAGGCTAGCGTTAGTGCATTGATGGCTGAGATAAGCGCCAAGTTCGGTCACCTCGATGTTCTTGTTAACAATGCGGGGATCTGCCTTGAGACGGCCATAGAGCATACCTCGGTGGAAGACTGGGACCGTGTCATGGCGGTGAACGTCCGGGGCACCTTTCTCATGAGCAAGCATGGGCTGGCGCTTATGACGGCCAAAGGAGCGCATGATCCATCCATTGTTAACATCAGCTCAATCGAGGGCTTGGGCGCTAATCCTTTGCACACATCCTATGCTGCTTCCAAAGCTGCCGTTGCGGCAATGACCCACAATATCGCGCTGGAATACGGGCCACGAGGAATTCGTTGCAATGCGATTTCCCCGGGCTGGATCAATACGCCCTTCAACGAACAGTTGCTGGCCCAGTATCCCGATCGGGAAGCGGTCGAGAGGGAGATCATGGCTCTGCATCCCGCGGGGCGCTTGGGGTCACCCGAGGATATTGCCAACACGGTTTATTGGCTGGCCAGTCCCGAGTCGGGATTTGTAACAGGGCAAAATATCGTTGTGGATGGCGGGCGACTTGCCAAGCTGCCCCTGCCTAAGTTGTGAAGCATCATGTCTGAGCAAAACTCGCTTCAAGGAGAAGCAAGAGATTTCCGGGATCAGCCGGTTCTGATCACTGGCGGTGCTGGAGGCGTGGGTCTGGCTTGCGCAAGAGCATTCGCAAAATTGGGAGCCCGCCTCCTACTCATTGGACGAACCGATTCTTCCCTGCAAGAGTCTTGTCTGGAGCTGAGGGCTGATTACTGCATTGAGGCTGAGTCGGCATGTGGTGATATCTCGGACTCCGAGTTTGCCAATCACTGCTTTGATCTCACCGAGAGGCTTTATGACCGCCCCGCCTTCGCGCTGATCAACAATGCAGGCGTTATTGTCCGGGAAGCGGCCGCCTCCACCTCCGACGAGGACTGGCAGAGGATCATGGATACCAACGTCAGCGGCCTCTTTTATTGCAGCCGAGCCTTCGCTCAGCGAGGTGCTCAAGGGGGTACCATCGTCAACATCAGCTCCACCTGTGGTCAGGTGGGAAGTGCCGGCCTCGCCGCCTATTGTGCCAGCAAGGGGGCGGTCAACCAGCTAACCCGGGCTATGGCTCTGGAGCTGACTGAGCGCGGAATTACCGTCAATGGGGTGGCTCCCGGAGCGATTGATTCACCTATGCTGTTTTCTAATCACGCCTCCCAAGCCCTGGCGGATAGCGTGATCGAGCGAAATAAAGCCAGTATTCCCTCGGGGGACGTGGCGAGCCCTGAGGAGATCGCTCGCGCGGTCGCCTTTGTCGCAGGCGAGCGGCATATGACAGGGACAATTTTATCGATCGACGGAGGCTATACCGCGGCGTGATCCAGAATCACGTCGAATTCCGAAGTCGCTTTGTAGTAAGAGAGGCCATCATTGGGCGATGCTATTCATTTAAGCCTGTTTTTTAAAAAGCCTGACCAGCGCATGATGTCATCGCTTTTTCGGCAGGGTAGGAAGGGTAAGCCTGGCATTAACTGAAAGTAATGTGAGCCTATGAAGATAAAAAAAATAACGATCTTCCAGCACGATCTACCAGTGAAAGGGGGTGCCTACCGCATGGCCAACGCGCTGGTTACGTCTCTGGATACGACGCTTGTGCGAGTGGAAAGTGAATGCGGTCACGTTGGCTGGGGTGAAACCTGTCCAGTGGGTCCAACCTATGCTCCCAGTCATGGGGGTGGAGCCCGTGCAGCATTAATTGAAATGGCCCCGGGCCTTATCGGCGCGCCATTGGATCAACCATTACTGCTCCACCGGAAAATGGATTCATTGCTTAATGGCCATCGTTACGCCAAAGCGGCCATCGATATCGCGAGTTTCGACGCGCTCGGCAAAAAGCTGGGAAGAACCGTTGCCGATCTACTGGGTGGCGCCGCAACAGATAGCGTTCCCTCTTACTACGCGAGCGCGGTAGGAGAACCCGACGACATCGCCAATATCGCCGCTGAAAAACTTGCAGAAGGCTATCGGCGCATGCAGATAAAAATAAGCGGAAGGCCAGTAGAGATAGATATCGAGGTGGTGCACAAAGTATGGGAGCGGGTGGGAAACAAACTCAGGCTGGCCATTGACGGCAATCGCGGCCTGACTACCCGTGACGCGCTGCTGTTGAGCCAGGCCTGTTCACACATACCCTTTGTGTTCGAACAGCCCTGTGACACTTTGCAGGAGATCCGCGCGATACGGTCCCAACTCAATCACCCGGTGTATATCGACGAGAGTTCGGTGGACCTGCCGACCTGCATAGAGGCTGCGGGAACCGGTTTGGTAGACGGCTTCGGAATGAAAGTGACGCGCATTGGCGGTCTCCGTCCCATGAGTTGCTTCCGGGATATGTGCGAAGCGCGGCACTTGCCCCACACGGCCGACGACGCCTGGGGCGGCGACATTCTCGCCGCCGCCTGCACGCATATGGGAGCGACGGTCAATCCAGAGACCTTTGAGGGAACCTGGCTCGCTCAGCCTTACATCGAAGGCCACTATGATTCAGCCAACGGCATTGCAATCGAGAACGGCTCTATCGCCTTACCCACTGGACCCGGCTTGGGGGTCGTGCCCGACGAGGGCATTTTCAACCGAGAAGTGGCCAGCTTTTAAATGCCTGATCTACAGCTTGGTTCCATGGGTAATCGACGCTAGAGCAGCGCAAGCACCCCAAACAGGATGAAGCCACCCCCGGCCGCGATAGCAGTGGGTTTGCGCAGACGTGGCGAGGACAGGCCAAGCCACAAGCCGCTCACGATAATAAAGAGCATGCCCGCGGCAAAGATCTGCTGGTAAATACGATACTTGCTCGGGCCATGGCCCATGTGCAGCTCCATCATGCTTTTCTGAAGCGATGGGACGACATAATCAATCTCAACGGCCTCGCCAGAGGTCGTCAGCTGATAATAAGGCCGACTCGTTGGACGAGTTTGCAACACGCTGCCTCGATCCTTCACATAGTCAAAGTCAAAGCCAGACACCCCGGCTTGCTCCAGCACCATGAGCACATTCGCTTTCGACGGTTCTACCAGCTGCATAGCAGCCCCCGGCAACACGGCTACCCGGGTTGTTTCGATGGAGCCCTTAACACCCAACAGGTACAAACCCCCAGAAGTGGCAACCAAAATCACTGCCACACTGAAAAACGCGGATAAATAAAGGTGGATCTGTATAAAAAGTGCCCGACTCATCTGAATTCCCCGAAGCGGTTAGAGACAACAACCTGTTTGCCGCTATTCTATACGCCTTGAGCGAGTTAAAACGACTATGAGAGATCAATCGCAATCAGCGCATTCCCCTCTGTTTGTGGGGCCCAAAGGAGAGCAAGCGGAAAATTTCGCTGCGCTGTGGAATCACCTGCTAGAAACGACCATGACCAGAAGAGCGGTGCGTTTTAGTGATGACCCCTCATGGCAACCCGGTGACAGCGCTTGCGGGCAGCAAAGCAGCATCACCATCGAAGCGGCTCTCGCTGAATTACTGGCTCTGCTTAAAGAGGAAATTCCCACCTTCAGCCCTCGCTATCTCGGCCACATGGTGTCTGACGTTTCGATACCGGGCCTGCTCGGGCACGTCGCGATGCTGTTTGAAAATGCCAACCTGGCGTCGCGAGAAGCGGCGATGGTTGCCTCACGACTAGAAACCGAGGCCATCAATCTGCTGGCTGACATGGTGGGTCTGGATCCTACGCCTACGCGAGGTCACTTCACCTCGGGAGGCACCATGGCAAACTTCGAGGCGGTCTGGCGCGCGCGCTACCGTTTGGACCATTGGCTTGCGATGGCAAGCTTTCTGCGCGTCGAGGGACACTCCACTGAAAGTCTGGTCAGCCTCGCTCACTGCGGGTGGTCGCAATTCAATACGTATAAAGAAGAGCTCGGTGTTACCGATGAAGATCTCGCACCCTATAGTGCTGTCCTGCAGGGCCCGCTGGCAGCAGACCGGCTATTAAAAGAAAAACTCGGCGAGCTGTGGCCCGAACCCGTCATTCTTGTCCCCGGTAACAAACACTACTCCTGGCCCAAAGCGGCCAACGTGTTTGGTATGGGGGCGGATGCTGTCTGGCCCTGCTCCCTTGATGCAGAGGGTCGGCTGGATCCTCGCTCCGTGGCATCACAAATAGATAAAGCGATGGCCTGCAATCGCCCGGTCATGATGGTGGTCTCCGTGGCGGGCACCACCGAACTCGGGATGATCGATCCAGTAGACGAGGTCAACGACATCCTGAAACAGTATCGCGAAAATCACGGCCTGCACATTTGGCATCATGTCGACGCCGCTTATGGCGGTTATCTGTGTAGCACTTTGAGGGGTGATGCGGCTCTCTGTCAGCTGTCCGATCGCGTCCAACGTGCACTCAATGCTCTCAAAGGCGCCAACTCGATTACCCTCGATCCTCACAAGCTGGGGTTTATTCCCTATGCCTGCGGCGCATTTGTGGTGCCCGATGCCACCGCCTACAGCGTGTCCAGTATCCACGCTCCCTATCTTGAAAAGGCACAGGACGCTCAGTTTCCCGGGTGGTCAACAACTCTCGAGGGCTCGCGTGCCGCCACAGGACCCAGCGCAGTTTGGCTCAGCGCCAAGGTGATGCCACTCACCTCGAGCGGGCACGGCGCCTTTCTGAATCAGAGCATGACCATTGCACGGGAGCTTCATAGGCGCCTCGAACAGGGCCCCGAAAAAATTAGGCTATTACCTGCAGGAGATACCAATGTCGTTTGTTTCGCAGTCGCTGACGAGCAAGACTCAATCAAGCAAGCCAACAATCGCACCGAGTCACTGCTGTCGTTCATGAAGGCTAGCCCCGAGCTATCGGTCACCCGGACTCACTTGGGGCTCGATAACTACCGAGACCTGATAACGGCGACAGCCAACCAGTGGCGCGGCGTAATCGATGATGATCATCTGACGGTCGTGCGCATGGTAGTGATGAATCCCTATCTCGATGATCGACAGATCGTAGAGCACATCACCACTACCTTAGTGCGCTGTCTGGAGGAAACTCTTTAATTGATCACCCGTCTCAGTGATTCAAAATCCCGACACATTGATCAGGCTGCGACCTTAGGTCACCTTGTTCCGATGCTGATATTGGGCTTCACGATAACAACCAGATTCGAGAATATCGGCGAGCTTTTGTGCCGCCACATGCACCTCGGAGAAGCTGTTGTATAACGGGGAGAAACCAAAACGCACGATATCGGGTTCACGAAAATCAACGATAACCCCCTGAGCAATCAGTGCCTGACTCACCGGGTATCCCATGGGCATACTCACACTGATTTGCGATCCACGCGCGGCATGCTCCAGCGGTGTGAGGCAGTCTAGTGTCGCTGTGATCGGATGATCCGCGAGACACGCCAGGAAATAATCGCTTAAGGCCAGACTCTTTTCTCGTAAGGACGCTACCGAGACCTGGTCAAAAATCGAGAGCGCCGCCTCAACTGCTGCCATGCTGATAACACTGTGGGTACCCGCCAAAAACCGGCGAATGCCCTGTGCCGGGCGGTAGTTCGATTCAAAAGCAAAGAGATCCGCATGCCCCATCCAGCCGGGTAACGGGCTCGAAACCTCTTGGTGGCGTTTCGCCACATAAAGAAAACCCGGCGCCCCCGGCCCGCCGTTGAGAAATTTGTAGGTACAGCCGACCGCCATATCAACGTCATGTGCCTTGAGCGCAGTCTCGATTACGCCAGCGCTATGGGCCAGGTCCCACATAACGAGGGCACCCGCATCGTGTGCTAATGCGGTTATACCCGCCATGTCCCGGCACGCCCCTGTCCTGAAATCCACATGAGCCAGAGAGACAATCGCCACATCGCTCAAATCCATATGCGGAAGCTCATCCAGAGGGACAGCTATCACCTCGCAACGACCGGGGCCCAGTAAACGAGCCAGGCCCTCAGCAATGTAGTTATCGGTCGGGAAGTGCGAGGCCTCGGTCACGATCTTGGTTCTGGGCGCCTTGAGCTCAAGCGCGGCGGCAAGTCCCTTGAAGAGGTTGATCGACAGGCTGTCGCAGCACAGTGTTTCTCCCGGAGACGCGCCGAGAATCGACCCTAGACGGTCCCCCACACGAACCGGCATATCGATCCACTCATGAGTATTCCAACCACCAACCAGTGATTGCCGCCATTCTGTGTCGACCACGCGCCGCAAGGCCTCCTTTACCGCGTGGCTCAGGACACCCAAAGAGTTGCCGTCGAGGTAGCATTGATCCTCAGGTAAATCGTAGGCCTGACGCAATGCTGCGAGAGCATCCTCCCGATCAAGCTGTGTCGCACTCTTCACAAGGGCTCTCTCTTCGGGATAAGGGTCTTCAGCGTCTCGAGCAAGATAGGAAAAGCCGCTGTCCCCGGGTGTATCAAATCGAAATGGCCAGCCCCCGCCACTAACTGCATCTGCTCGGGGCGAAAACCAGCGAGTTGATCCACACCGACAATAGGATCCTCGGTTCCCAGTAACAGTCTGGCAGGTACCGAAACCCTCTCGGGTATTACCGACGCTTCTCGGTAAATCAGTGGATACTCCTCAAGACTACCCCCAAGAAATTCACTAACCATAGCCTGACAAGACCCTTCCTGAGCGCCATAGCTACCGAGATCAGTGATAGGAGCAAGAGCCAGCACACCATTAATAGAGGGGTTTACCTCCTGAGACGCGAGCAGCGCCAAATGGCCACCCGCCGAGTGCCCCACGAGGAGTAACGGCCCGTCGGTCTGATCGGCAACCCGAGCCAGTGCTGCAGCCACATCCTCCAGAGATCCCGGCCATCCGCCACCGGCATCACCCACCCGACGATACTCAGGGAGCCAGGTTGAGTAGCCTGACTCTGCAAGGGCCCACGCGAGTGGTGACAAATGATCGCGGCTGTAAGCATTTGACCAGCACCCGCCGTGAATGAGCAGGATCTCTGCCCCGCTCTCTCCAGCAGCTGGATAATGCGCAAGAGTCTGAAGCTCATCACTGCCATAAGAGACAGCTCCACTGGCCTGCCGCCCAGGTATCGAGAGCACGTCCTCAAAGGACACACCAAAGCCAACGGTCCCGAGATCGGGTAGGCCAGAAATAGTCTCCGAATCAGCGATGACAGACACGCTGGCGACACCGTAAATCAGGAGTGCAAGCACCCGATGTCGGGGCGCTAATCGCTTGAATTTATTGTCCATTACACTGGCAGCCCTCATCACCATAGTCTGACAGATTCCCCCGACAGGGTCAGCCAAACCAAACCCCCGACGGCATGTCAAAAACGCTTCCCACAACGCGAAAAAGCATGGTAAAAAATGCCAGCTCACTCGATGGTATTAGCCATGCCTAATATGATTGATATTCATTGGCCTGACGGCCAAAGCGCTGCCCTCTCCACCCTCTGGCTCCGCGACAATTGCCCATGTCCTGACTGTAGGGTCACACAGACTCAGGAAAAACGATTTCATATCGCGAGCGTTCCTATCGACTATGCGCCGGATCAGGCTCAGATCGAGACTGATCAGCTTGTCATTCGCTGGCCCGAGGGCCATGAAAGTCGCTATTCACGCGAATTTCTCACGGGCTGTAGCCAGCCGATCAAGCAGGACTGGCTGCCATGGCAAAAAGGGTTCCTGCCCCAGTATGTGGATTACACCGGGTTTTTATCTAACGATGTGATGGCAATGGAAGCGATTCAGGCTTTCTTGAAAGATGGCGTTATCATCATCCACCAGGCACCCCGCGAGGTGAATACCCTCGAAGCACTCGCACCCCGCCTTGGTCCGGTCCGGGAGCTTTTATTTGAACGTATTCACAATGTGCAGGTAGATCCAAGTGGCTATAACGTTGCGCACACCAACCTCCCCCTGCCACCACACAATGATTTTGCCAGCTACTCGTGGCCGCCCAGCATACAGGCGCTCCACATGTTGGTGAACGAAGCCCAAGGGGGTCGCTCTACCCTCCTCGATGGATGGGGCGCGCTGGAGGCATTTCGGGCGCAGTATCCTGATGAATTCGAGACCCTATGTAAGGTGCCCGTACCCTTCCGAGAGTTTGACGATAATAATGAAACCTTTACTACCGCGCCGATGATTCAGCTCGATTCAAAGGGCAACATCGCTCTGTTCCGTTATTCAAACCAGCTGATGCAACCACTCAATCCCTCGAGCACTGACACCGCTGATTTTTACAACGCCTATCACCTGCTCAGTCAGCAATTATTTGATTCACCCTTTGAATGTCGTTTCCGACTCGAAGGCGGGCAGATTATCGTCGCCGCCAGCCATCGCATACTTCACGGTCGTGAAGCGATAGAAACCGCCGGTAAACGTCATTTGCAAGACGCCTACTTCGAACATGACAATGTGCGCAACCTCCTGACCGTATTGAAGAGAAAAAATGGCTGAAGTTGCCTTTACAGAAATGAAGGCCGGTACCCCGGCAGACTACCAACTGTTGGCGGAACTTGAACAACAGCACATTGCAAGCTTGCCCGATCGCATTCTCAACTCTCTTAAAGCACTGGCTCATGGCTTGGCGGGATACAAGATCAATCGGCTCGAGCATTCACTCCAATCTGCTACTCGAGCCGAGAAGGATGGCGCCAATATCGAATGGATAGTCGCTGCGCTGGTCCACGACATCGGTGACGAATTAGCGCCCACCAATCATTCAGAATTTGCAGCCTCTTTATTACGGCCCTATGTGCGTGAGGAAGTGCGCTGGGTTGTGGAAAAGCACGGTGTCTTCCAAACCTATTATTGGGCACACCACATGGGTATGGATCGCAATGGACGGGATAAGTACAGAGATCACCCTTTCTATGACAGCTGCGTCAATTTTTGCGAGCGCTGGGATCAAGCCTCCTTTGACCCTGACTATCCAACCAAGCCCCTGAGTCATTTTGCACCCATGGTGCACGAAATTTTCTCTCGACCCGTTCAGTTTTAATTGGCTATAACCCCTTATGAGTGACTACATCATCTGGCACAACCCCCGCTGTTCTAAATCCCGACAGACGCTGGCACTGCTCCAGGATCACGGCATAGAACCGGAAGACGTGCGCTATCTCGAGACCCCACCAAGCAAACAGCAGATCAAAAACACCCTCAAGAAGCTTGGCATACCTGCCATCGATCTCGTGCGTCGCGGCGAGTCCGCGTTTAAAGCTCTCGCCCTCAGCAAAGACGCTTCGGAGGCGGAGCTGATTGAGGCCATGAGCAAAGAGCCGGTGCTGATCGAACGACCCGTGGTAATACATGGGGATCGGGCAGTGCTTGGTCGCCCGCCGGAAAACGTCCTTGATCTAATCGATTAGAGCGCCATCCTTGGAGCCTGTATCGGTAAATGATGCCGATGGTTACTCGAAATTCACGTAAAAAGTAAGCCGAAGATGCAGGTCATCGTCGGGCTTCACCCCCGATTCGTTGATGCCGTAACGTGTCCACACAATATTGGGGCTCAAGGTGACATGATCGTTAACGCGATACTCCAGTCCCCCGACCAGATTGGTCGCTTTGGCAGTGGGATCAAAGGGAATATAGGCAATATCATTGCCTTTGACGCTGGGCTTGAATAAGCGATGTAGCTGCCCCATCAGGCTCCAGCGTCCCCCCAACTTCAACACACCCAATACGGTAGCCAGCTCTAAATCAGGATCCTCATCACGGTCCTGATTGAGATATTCGAGCCCCAGTGTGAATTGATCAGTCTTTTTACCCACCAAAAATTGCCAGGTCGTGCGATCGTAGGGTCCCGGTCGAGACTCCCAATCTCCGTAGGCGTCAACTAACCAGCCACCGTTACCCCGCCAAGTGACACCCCCCATCACTTTATCGAAGGGGTTCTTGTCAGCTTCCCAAGTCTCCTTGGAACCATACATAACGCGATAGCTCAGTCCTCGACCTGATGACAAAGGGCCCATGAGCTTAACCCCCAGGTCCCGAGCGGCTATTCCCTGAATATCTGGCGCGGTTCGCACTAGATAACGTTTACCCCAAAAGCTCTCCATCACGTCATAGGTAATGGTGGGGATCAGGCCTGCGGACAAACGATGATCTCCAAGCTTTCGGGTCACACCAAGATCGAGGACACGGTGGGTCATCTCATAATTTTCAAAGGCGCCTTCGTGATAGGCCTCGAGCCTTGCTCTTGCCGACCAGTGATCATCAAGGGTCGCATCTGCCGTAAGCAAAAGCCGGCGTAAAACTCCGCCCGAGGCCCCATCGCCCTCCGCCGTATGATGGCTCGGAATGTAATAGAGATCCCCGAAGAAAAAACCGCTGAAATCAAGACGTGGGGGCTCACTAGCATGAAGTTGGAACGACGCCAGAAAGGTCAGGCCGCTTGCACAAACAAGGACCGAAAGCCTTCTCGCCAATCTTTGAGTTAAGTGCCCGTAATGTCTCACCCCTCCATTCTCTCACAGGACTTTTATTTGCAAAGTCTACTTGGCCGAGGCGTCGTGATATGCAAACCTATCCCGTAAGGTAGTAGGTGCACGAGATGAGCAAGCTTTTTTTTCGCTACGGGGCCATGAACAGCGGTAAGACTACTGCTCTGCTGCAAGTCGCGCACAACTATGAAGAGCGCGGTCAAAAAGTCATCATCGTAAAATCGGCAGTTGATACCAAAGGCAACGAACAGGTCGTGTCCCGTCTGGGCGTGAGCCGGGACGCCGATATTGTGCTGAATCCGGAGCAGGATCTAAGGTCGCTGCTTCACGAGCGTTATCCCGATAACTCGGATGGCAGTCATTCTATTGACTGCATTCTGATCGATGAGGCGCAATTTCTTACCCCTGATCAGGTAGATCAGGCTCTCCAAATTGCGGTGATCGATCTTATTCCTGTGCTGGCTTACGGCATTCGCACCGATTTTCAAACCCTCTCGTTTCCTGGGAGTAAGCGACTCATGGAAGTCGCTCATGCGCTGGAAGAGATGAAGACAATTTGTCGCTGCGGCCGAAAGGCAATATTCAACGCCAGACTTCAGGAGGGAGCGGTAGTACGAGAGGGCTCCCAGGTCATGATTGACGGTGGCGAGGCCCAGTATGAAGCGCGTTGTGGCCGCTGCTACCTTGAGGATTGAGGCACATACATCGCTTTAACGGTAAGATATTGGCTGCAGGCAACGTCCAAAATAAAAATAAGTTCTAAATATGAATTTAATTGAAACCGACGCGCTGGTCATTGGCGCTGGCGTGGCAGGCCTCTACCAGCTTCACCGGCTGAGAACGGCTGGCTTTAGTGTTTGCTGTGTGGATGCTGCGCCCGATATCGGTGGCACCTGGCATTGGAACTGCTACCCCGGCGCAAGGCTGGACTCTCCTTCCTACACCTACCAATACTGGTTCTCTGAAGATATCTATAACGAGTGGGAGTGGTCAGAGCGATTCGCCACTCAGCCGGAAATCAAACGCTATTTCAAATTCGTAGCCGACAAGCTGGATCTGTGGCCAAACATAACGCTAAACACTCGAATCAAAAGCGCGGTATGGGATGCGAAGGAAGGTAAATGGCGCATAACCACTGAGTGTGGGAGAGAGTGGCAGGCACGTTATCTCATCAGCTGTATGGGTATGCTGTCAGCGCCCAATGCACCTCTGTTTCAAGGACAAGATAAGTTCGCAGGCACGGTCCTGCACACCGCCCGGTGGCCTCAAGAAGGTATTGATCTCAGGGGCAAGCGAGTTGGTGTTGTAGGCGTAGGCGCGACTGGCATTCAGGTGATTCAGACCCTCGCGTCTGAGGTTGAGGATCTCTATGTGTTTCAGCGAACACCCCAGTATGCGGTCGCCATGAATAACTACCCGCTTACACAAAAAGATCACGACTTTTGGCGGTCCCAATACCCCACCATGCGCCACTCACTGCATACAACTTTTGGTGGCTTTGAATGGAACATCCCGGAGGTGGGAGTTGCCGCCGAAATGACTCCCGAGGAACGTCTCAGGATTCTTCAGGACTGCTGGCAGGACGGCAGTTTAAAAATGTGGGTTGGCACCTACCCAGAGATATTGGCTGATGAAGCTATCAACGCAGAAGCCTCAGAGTTTGTGCGCGCAAAAATTCGCGCGCGAATCGATGACCCCGCCATAGCGGACAAGCTAATTCCACAGTATTACGGTTTTGGCACCTACAGAGTGCCGCTGGAAACCAATTATTACGACGCTTTCAATCGGAATAATGTACACCTTGTGGATGTCAAAGCCCGCCCCATTGAGGGATTTACCGCTGATGGCCTGATGGTTGACGGGCAGGAATACGCGCTCGATGTGCTTATTTTTGCAACAGGTTTTGACGCTGGTACCGGGGCACTGTCGCGCGTGGATGTCCGGGGTGTCGCGGGGCAGTCATTGGGCGAGTTGTGGCAAAGGGATATCCGCTCAACGCTGGGGTTACAAGTGCATGGCTTCCCCAATTTATTCACGGTTGCCGGACCCCTCGCCCCTTCCACAGCATTCTGCAACATGACCACTTGCTTGCAGCAACAGGTCGACTGGGTTACCGACGCCATTTTATATATGCGAGAGCAGGGCAAGTCACAAATGGAAGCATCCGCTGAAAAAGAGGAAGAGTGGATTCAGCACCACGATGAAGTCGCGAAGAGCACACTGCTTATGAATACCAATAGCTGGTACACGGGAGCGAATATTGAAGGGAAACCTCGACGCCTGCTTTCTTACGTTGGCGGCGTCGGCGCATACCGAGAGATTTGCGAAGAGGTTCGGACCAACAATTTTTCCGGTTTTCATATCACCTGAATACTTACAGATCAAAAAACAAGGGGAGCAGCATGCGAGTCAGTGGAAAAGTCGCGCTTGTCACAGGGGGCGGATCGGGTATTGGTGCTGCCACTAGCCACCGCTTGGCAGAAGAGGGGGCGCTGGTGGTGGTATCCGATATTGATCTTGGCGCGGCTGAGCAAGTTGTTAATGACATTATTGCTGCCGGATTTCAGGCGGAAGCCCACCATCAAGACGTCACCGATTCAATTCAGTGGCGCGATATCGTGAACGGTATCGTGGACGACCATGGGCGATTCGATATTCTGGTGAATAACGCTGGCATCGTATTAACTGGCACGATTGAAGACACCACACTTGAGGACTGGCGACAGATCAACGCCGTCAACAGCGAGGGAGTTTTTTTGGGTACTCAAGCGGCGATCGGCGTCATGAAGAGGGCCGGCGGTTCGATCATTAATATATCATCAATAGAAGGACTGGTCGGCGATCCGCTCATTGCGGCCTACAACGCCAGCAAGGCCGCGGTCCGAATGATGACCAAATCTGCCGCCCTCCACTGCGCGGAACAGGGCTACGGCATTCGGATAAATTCTGTCCATCCGGGCTTCATAGAGACCCCAATGGTTGTCAACGGCGTAGCGGCGATGGGAGAGGAAAATGCGAAGGCATTTCAGGAATATGTCCTCAGCAGTATTCCGGTGGGTGCCATGGGCAAACCCAGGGATATTGCCAACGGGGTTTTATTTCTCGCCTCTGACGAGTCGGCCTACATGACTGGCTCAGAACTCATCATCGACGGGGGCTTCACCGCTCGATAAGCCCCTGCTTGTGATCGAGCCCCCGACCTTAGCGATCGGCGGCCTTAATTTTCGTCAGTCCAGCGCGCTGATCCTATTGCAGAGGCGAGACCTTGAAAGTCATTGTCTTCGCCACGAAGTCCACTTGACCTGAGACAATATTGATAAGCCCGTTGGTCACCACATCCAGTGAATACATATCGAACACTGTGCCGTTCTTGCGATAAACGCCTTGCAGGGTGGCTCGCTCAATTTGTTCGCCATTTTGTGTCCAGGCATAGCCGGTAAATTCACCCATCGTGCCCATACCCAGCTTGTCGGTGAACTCATAGGAAAGGTATACGCGACCATAGTCCCCAGCTTCACCAGTGGCGGCAACGCTATAGTTAGTCCCATCGGTTGTGTGGGCGGCATCAATGGTAAAGGTGGCAGTGAACTCACCCTCACCATAGTTTAGGTCTTGGCCAAAACCAAATGGCGCGGCTAAAAGAAGGAACGTTAATGTCAGAATTTTGCGAAGGGTCATGGTTTTCTCCTAGTCAGATTCAAAACGAGGCGCTGGGGAAAACCCCGCCACGTGCTAGTCAACACTACCGGCTTTTTGAACCCTTGACAGCAGGGTATTCGTGGTGGCCACCAAAGTGACGTCTTTTCATCCGTTATTGGCGCCGTCAGCGTAATGTTGCTGAGGTTTTATGGGGATCCCTACCGGCTTATTCTGGGAATTCCGGTTAAGGCTTCCACTTGTACCCGTTGCATGATGCTCTCTACGTTGGCGCAGTTCTCAATCAACTCAGCAAATCGCACCGTGCGATTTTGATAATCGAGGATCGCAGGCAACACTGGTACATTTGAGGCGAGTGCAATTCTGGCAAATCCCTGTTTCAACCTGGCCACCCCGCGTCGAGTCCCCTCGGGAGTGATGCCGAGTACCAGTTTTGATCGAGTTTGAAATGCTCGATGCATTTGCTCCACCAGACCTTGCTTGCTACCTCGGTCTACAGGGATGCCGCCAAGACGACGTAGCACTGCACCCAGAGGAAACCAAAAAAGCGTGTGCTTCATCATGAACGTCGAACGCAATCCCAACGCCCACAACACAGCAATTGTTAGAATAAAGTCGAAATTGGAGCTATGAGGCAGCAGAGCCACCACCATTTTGGGTCTGTTGGGAAACTCACCGTTAATACGCCAACCCCATAACCGCAGGGTGACTCTTCCGATCCACCGAGTGATCGGATTGGCGGTTATTGGCAAATTGTCGCCAAGTTTTGGCCAGCCCATATTATTACCGTTACCAAAAACTGATGGGCAACATCATCGCACTAAGTTAGCGCTTCGGGTATCGGCTTTTCATGCTTGAGTCCTTGACCTAATCATGCTTAGGTCGCAGCACCACCATTTGCCTTCCCGACAGAAACAGGAGATTCACAATGCCACCCATGACAGTACTTGGTTGGTTTCATACCGTGATTGGCGCGGCCGCGATTTTGACGGCCATCTACTCCCTGTACCATCACAAAATATTGAGCGCTGCCAACACCTCTGGGAGAGCCTATTTGCTAATGACCCTGTTCGTCGCAAGCTCTGCACTCATGATTTATAATCAAGGCGGACTGGGGCCCGGGCATGCACTTGCCGTACTGGCGCTGCTTGCGCTCGCTATCGGGGTTTTTGTCGAGCTCAAGGCGCCTATTGGCGGGTTTTCAACCTATCTGCAAACCGCCGCTTACACCGCCACGCTACTTTTTCACATGATACCAGCGATCACCGATTTTCTGCGGAGGTTGCCCGTCGGTGACCCCTTTATTGAGTCCTTTGATTCTCCCTTGCTCCGGGGCTTTTACCTCGCTTTTTTATTGGTATTCATTGTGGGCTTGAGCGTCCAATTCCTTTGGCTGCGCAAACAAAGCAGTACTAGCTAGCTTTCACCTGCTCCACAAAAAAGGCCACTTAACGTGGCCTTTTTCTCGTTCATGATCGGCTCACTTTAGAATGTAGGCATCAACCGTAAGGGTTTTTGCAGCCGCATCGAAGATAATCACGTCAAAGTTTTGAGTTCCATCACCCAAAAGTACGACGTTGTTCATCGTAAAAACAGATCCCTCCCGGGAAAAATAGCCTGAGAATGTCCCGGTAGCGAAAGTCCCGTCAGCAAGGAATCCACGGCCATTGCCATGAACCGAGCCGTGGGTTTTAGAATTATCTGCTGCTTTTAGTTCATAGGTTGCATAGACGCGACCATAGACACCCATCATGCCCTCTGCCGTGATGACCACTCCGTCATCGAGCAATCTGGCCGACGTCACGGTCATATCGGCTTTTGCCTGACGACGATCAAGTTCTAATGGAGCACCGAGATCCTGCGCCTGTGTTAGACCTGCGAGCAACATGTAGGAAGAAAAAATGATTAACAAGGTTTTTACGGCTTTTAAATGCATCGTGCTCTCCAGTTTATTTAGTGCGAGTTGATAAGTATCTATTTACTGTTAGCGGAACCACATCGGTTAACACGCCAGCTTTTAGCGCATTAGCGCCAATGTGCCACGCCGGAGACACCGTAAGCATAAAAAACCCCGCCTTAGCGGGGTCTTATAACTACACGGGTTCAATTACCGGCTAATTGTCCAGCCCGCCTGTTCAAGCGCAAATCGGTCCTCGCTCAGATTGCCCAGCGCGACCACCTTGCCTTCATCATTGAACTCAAACCGAGTAACGGTGTGGTTGTCTACTGGCAGGCCGCTCACCTCATCCGTGTCCCAGCCTTGAGTCCAAACATAGACGACATTGCCCTGCCCGATCGCTTCATGAAACTCCCACTTGTCGGGGCCCCAGGTGTCTGCATCGCCGGTATCCATCCATGCAAGCATTTGCGCCTTGCTGATGGGAGTGTCAATGATGCCGCGAGCCACTGAGATGTCCATACTCTCTCCATCGCGCAGGATAACTGCATCGACGACCTCACCTGGCTTGCCACGAAAATCGAGCTTACCCATATTGGCTTCGTTGACCTCGACGCCTCGGACAGAAAGAAACTGATCTCCAGACTGCAGCAGACCGTCAACAGGGCTTTCGGGCGTGACCGTACCGACTATCATGCGGCCTTCTTCATCCGCCGGATCCCAGGTAAACCCGAATCCCACGTAGCGACTTCTATACAGCAAGCCATCTTCTGCCATCAGCTCTTGTACAGCGGCCATCGCCTCGGTTTTACCCGCGGCGCCAGCAGTAACCCACTGCTTGGCAGCGGCAATATTAGGATTTTCAGCCGGCGCAGGTGCGGGTCCGGCGCCACCACAGGCAGTTAAACCGACGATGACTATGGCACCCAACGCGGCAGACACCGATTTCGTTACAAATTGATACATTGTGCTTCCCCCAGTTTATTGTCGTGCCAGCTCGCTATGAACCAGCCGAGAGGCATAGATGCCTCCGATCGACCACGGTAGACTAATTCTGATCGCAACTCAAAATTAAATTGGCTTCTGTAAGCAAATGTAGTGATAACGTGATCAACATCACGGTTAGGGAGAACGCCTAATGTCTACCAATTTTCACTTAAACAGATCAACGGGCGTTGGACTGGTCCTTCTTTTCTTACTGGCCACCCTAGGATGCGACAACTCCTCATCAGTGACCTACGACACGATCATACGGGGTGGGACCATCTATGACGGCTCGGGCGCCACCCCCTATCGGGCTGACATCGGATTCACAGGCCAGCGAATTGCTGCCATCGGGGAGTTAGGCAGCGCCTCAGGGCGCATCGAAATCGATGCCACAGGCAAGGCCGTAAGCCCGGGGTTTATCAACATGATTGGCTGGGGAGTGACCTCTCTCATAAAAGATGGCCGCGGCATCAGTGATATTTCTCAGGGCATTACCCTCGAAGTATTCGGGGAAGGAAACTCCATGGGCCCCTTATCACCCACGATGAAGGAAGAATTCCCGAAGTACTGGGATCAAATATCGCCCTCCTGGACGACTCTGGGAGAGTATCTGGAATTTCTTGAAGACCGGGGCGTGTCCTCTAATGTCGCCTCCTTCATAGGAGCGACCACCGCGCGGATCCATGTACTCGGTCATGATGATGTCAAAGCATCATCCAGTCAGCTTGAGGAAATGCAGGCACTGGTAAGAGACGCAATGCAAGAAGGTGCCGTTGGGGTTGCCTCATCCCTCATCTATACCCCGGCCAGTTTTGCCAACACCGAGGAGTTAATCGCTCTTGCGAGTGCCGCATCCAAGTATGGAGGAATCTATGCATCCCATATGCGAAATGAGGGAAAGGGCATTTTTGAGGCCCTCGATGAGCTGATTACTATCGCGCGGGAAGCGGATATCCCCGCTGAAATCTACCACCTCAAAATCTCCTACCCTCCCTTCTGGGACCGATTCGATGATGTGCTCGCGGTTATCGAAGACGCGCGACGCTCGGGCCTGAAAATAACCGCCGATATGTACCCCTACCCCGCAGGATCGACGGGGCTGGACGCAATCATGCCCCCGTGGGTGAAAGAAGGAGGCATCGATCAATGGATCGCACGAATGCAGGATCCTGAGACCCGGGCCAAGTTAATTCAGGCAATGCGAGAGAACCCAGACGATTGGGATAACAGGCTCGCCAGCGGGGGCGCGGACTCGGTGCTTCTGGTGGAGTTTCGCAATCCAGATTTGAAACACCTTGCAGGGATGACCCTCGCTGAAGTTGCGCAGCAGCGGGGCATGTCGCCCGAAGAAACCGCGATAGATTTGGTGATTGAAGATAGAACCCGTGTTGGCGCGATGTATTTCAATCAATCAGAGGACGTGGTGAGAAAAGCCATCCAGCAGCCCTGGGTTAGCTTTTGTACCGACGCAGTATCCATCGCTGCTGAAGGTGATCAACTTCTAAATCACCGGCATCCGAGAACCTATGGCACATTTCCTCGAGTGCTGGGCCACTACGTTCGGGATCTGCAGTTATTGAGTCTGGAACAAGCTGTGCACCGAGCGAGTGGGTTGCCCGCTACCAACCTGTCCCTTCAGGACCGGGGCTTTTTGCGGGAGGGCTATTTCGCAGATGTGCTGGTTTTCGACCCAGACACCATTCAGGACCACGCGACATTTGAAAAGCCGCATCAATATTCCACAGGCATGGAAAAGGTTTTCGTCAATGGAGAGCTGGTGTTTGACGATGGAGAGCACACGGGAGCACTACCCGGTCAGGTTGTCAGAGGACCCGGATGGACGGGCTGGAATGACTAGAGACACATGAAGTGTTGGACTAACTTGGCTAAAATGCGCGCGATCCCGTAACCCTCGTGCCCATGTCCACATCGCCCCTTCATCATCCAACGCCTGAAAACTGGCTGAGCTGCGTGCTCGCCAACTTTGACGCGTTCCTGCTGGACCACGCCGCCGCGGAGAAAAAAGCCGCCGGCATGGCCATGTCCATGCTGTCCCACTACCCCGACAAAAGCAGGCTGGTGACGGCAATGTCTGAATTGGCCGTCGAGGAAATGGTCCACTTCAGAGAAGTGGTCAAATTGATTCAGAGTCGGAATCTGCAGCTCGGCGCCGATCAGAAGGACCCTTACGTTAATGAGGTTCGCAGCTGGATTCGCCAGGGCACTGACGTTTACTTACTCGACCGCCTCCTGACGGGTGCGGTCATCGAAGCCCGTGGAGCAGAGCGTTTTGGGTTGGTGGCAGAGGGATTGCCTAACGGGGATCTCAAAGCCTTTTACCGATCTCTAGCTCGCTCGGAATCAAGACACTTTGAACTCTTTCTCAATCTCGCCGAGGAGTATTTCTCACCAAATGAAATAGACCTACGCTGGCAGGAGCTCCTCTCGGCGGAGTCCCGCTGTATGCAGAATCTACCGATCAGAGCCGCACTGCACTAACGATGAAAGACAATCGCGCGATCGATAAATATCTCGCGCAGTACTCTCTGCGGCCTGGCGCTCCATCGGAATTACGTCAACATTGGCAGCATGTCATGGTCGTGCCCAGCTATGACGAGTCCCCGGACTTTCTCACTACCTGGCAACGTATCTATCAGAACACTTCCCTCCTTATCGTGCTGGTGCTCAACAGACCTGATGGAAGTGATCACGCTGTAAATGAACCGGTCCGTGCAGTGCTGGAAACATATCCGACAGTAACGCTTGGGGAAGGCTACTTTCTGAGCCATCTCAACGATTCGTGCTCGGTGTTATCGGTCGACCTCGACCGGCTGGAGGGTGCCACCCCAGCCAGCGAAGGCGTAGGGCGGGCTCGACGTGTTGGCTGTGATCTGGCTCTCGAATTACAGCATCAAAGGGTCATTGAGACACACTGGATTTACTCGGGAGATGCAGATGCAATCTGGCCTGCAGATCTGTTCACGACCTCATGGCCCGATGAGGCGGGTGCGGTTGTCGTACCCTTCGTCCACCGCTTCGAAGAACACCTCACCCATCTCTCGCCAGATCAAAAGGCGATAGCAACAGCGACTGAACTTTATGAACTAAAGCTCCATCATTACGTCTTACAGTTACAGGCACTCGACTCGCCCTACGGCTTTCACGCCCTGGGAAGTAGCTGTCTGTTTAGCAGCGTCGCCTATGCATCGGTGCGAGGTATGCCCCTGCGTAGTGCGGCCGAAGATTTTTATCTGCTCAATAAACTGGCAAAAGTGGCGCCGGTGTTTTGCGCCACAGGCCACGGTGTCACCATCGCTCCACGATTATCAGCGCGCGTACCTTTTGGCACCGGGCCCGCGGTAGGGAAACTGCTGGCGGTGGAAAATATCTTCCATGAACCGCTGTTCTACGATGCGCGCTGCTTTAACGTAGTGGGCAGACTTTGTAACTTGTTCAGCATCTGGACCGAAACACCAGAGCCCAACACCCTCGAGCAATTGATAAGCGAGTTCGGTCCGGCAGTCGCCACTGATCTTCATGAGCTATTGGATCAGTGGGAGTACCTAAGGGCTATCGCTCATATTCATCGAGCCGGCTCAACGACCATTGAACGCAAGAATCACATCACGACCTGGCTTGATGGATTCAGGATTCTCAAGATCATTCATTTGCTCAGAGACAGGCACTATCCCAACCTATCTTGTCTCAAATCCCTGAGCGATCCACGTCAATGGCCTGTTACTCACGACGGCTCCCCGGCTGGTTTGCTTAGGGCCGTTCACCGCCACCTCGGGTGGTTTGCGCTCACGGCCGAATAGTCAGTTCCCGCCCAGCTCGGAAAAGAGGAAAGCAAACTGATCGGCACGCTCCTGCAAATACTGATCCCGGGTAGAACCGATGCCGTGCCCCGCCTGAAAATCCACCCGCAGCAAGATGGGATTATCGCTGGCCGTGGCGGCCTGTAACCGAGCCGCCATTTTGCCCGACTGCCATGGCTCAACCCGAGGGTCGTTAAATCCGTGAGATAACATCACGGCTGGGTATTCCACACCATCCTGCACGTTGTGATAAGCGCTCATGGCTAACAGCCCGCGAAATCCGGATTCTTCCTTGACCGTCCCGAATTCCTTGATATTGGGTACCCCATTGGTTGTCGTTTCTGCTCTGATGGTATCCAGTGAGCCTACGTCGATAATCGCAGCGCCAAAAAGATCAGGGCGTTCGGTGATGGCTCTGCCCGCAAGAATGCCCCCCGCGCTACCTCCCCAGGGCGCCATATGAGCTGGACTGGTATATCCCTCCTGAACCAAGTATTCCGCGGAGGCAATAAGATCACGCCATGTGTTCGGCTTGGTTTCCATACGGCCGGCATAATGCCACTCCTGACCGTACTCCCCTCCTCCTCGCACGTGAGCGATCGCCCAGACGCCACCTCGCTCGAGCCATGCAAGTCGCGTCGCGCTAAAGCCGACGTTCATCGACGAACCGTAGCTCCCGTAGCCATAAACCACAGTTGGATTTTTTCCATCGAGGGGCAGACCCTCCTTGTGAATTACCGTGAGCGGAATCATGACGCCATCGTGGGAAGGGATGACCAGCTCCTTGGCAACATAGCCCTCGAGATTATCGAACTCCCCGACAGGAATCATGCCCGTATCCGTGAAGGTCTCACTCTCCGGGTCATACGCGTAGCGAATACCGCCTTGAATCCATGTGGCCTCATAAATAAGCGCGCCCGGCACATCCGGTGCAATTGATGAGAGGTAGGCAGCGCCACCTCGAGGGGGAGCCAATTCCTCAAGCCCGTCTTCAGGAGTCCATCGCATGACAGTTGCAATGCCGTCACGCTTGGCAGAAACATAGAGTGCATCTGCGGCAACGCTCACACCCTCTATAACCAGCTCTCCAGCGGGAATAATGTCACGCGCCGATGCAATGTCCGGGTCAGTCAGACTCATGGCAACCAACCTGAAACGCGGCGCTTGATTCGCCGTAACCAGATAAATGACGTCATCAATTACAGCAAAATCCGTGACTCCATCTTGCTCAGCGCAGAGCTGCACCCAGGCAATGTCGCCGGTCAATAGCTCTGCCCGAGGCGCCGTGAACAAACTGATCTCATTATTGTCGCCGTGCTTCACCTTCAGTACCGCATGGGAAGATCTCGGGCTCAACCAGATGCTAGGGAAATCTGTATCTATGATGGGGAGGGACGATGAATGGCCATAAGCCGCGATCAGCTGATCTTTTTCCGGCACCTCATCAAGTCGATGAAACATGACCCGGGTCTGCTTGTACTCTTCCGTCGCCGGCGCATCGGCCGGTAGGGCCCGTCGTCTACTATAAAAAAACCCTGACTCATCCCCGGACCACTGGGGCCAGTTGTAAGCCGTCTCTATATTGTCGATAGGACTACCCATTACATCTCCGCTGGCGACATCGAGAACATAGTAGGTGGTCTGTTCGGATCCACCCTGAGCCAAACCGTAGACCACAAATTTACCCGAGGGTGAAGGCACGTAGCCTTCGAGACTGTAATGCTGCTCGGAATCATTTCCCATGGCCTCGGGATCAACCAGTAGACGCGCTTGATTTTCTTCCGGGACGCGCACGTACAGCTTGTAAAGGTTTTCTCCGCGGTCACGGCGCAGATAAAAAAGCGTGCCGTCGGTCAAGCGCTGCACACCACCGGTGGTAAACGGCGCTCCTTGATCCAGGGCCTCCAACCGCTCGAACAGGGTGGTCCGTGCTTCCAACCTACCCAGGTACAACTCGGTGTAGCTCGCCTGCGCCCTGAACCATTGCTCAACCTCCGGGTCCTCAAGATCCTCCATGTACCGATACGGATCCGCTATCTCAACACCCCAATAGGTATCCGACACAGATACAATTTTGGCGCTAGGCTGGGGCTTAGCCTGTCCCGCCGCAGGGCTTCCGCCCTCACCATCAGTTCCGTCGCAACCGGTTAGTGCAGTCATAGCAATCACTCCCAGTAACACCACTGAGGCCAGTGGTCTATGTAATGGATTTTTTAGGGGTTTCATAAGCTCTTCTCAATCAGGGAAATAAGGCTCTTTATCATCTCTCGCAATCATTAACCAACTGGTTTTAGTCTCCACCTCAGAGACTGTCCCGCTAAACACATGTTGGCCATCCGCGTAGAAAATCAGATTCGAGGATGCCATGCTGGCGCAGGGGAACTTCGCCCTGAGATAATGGTCTATCGGTGCAGCTAAACCAAGACCATACAGAATAAAAACCGCACGTGCTCCGGAGGAACCCATGCCCACTCGTTACGGTCCTGCAGTAGTCATGGCCCTGATTATCGGCAGCGCAATCATGCTTGACGATGTCCTGATGTTCAATCTGCACGGAGAACATCATGCTCCGATGAAGCACGCGCAAATGCAGCGTGAAAAGATCTTCGAGATTGTCGATGATGGGGCAGTAGAAGCGCATCAAGTGATCGTCAAGGTCCATGACGGTGATGGCGAGACCTCGAGCGAAGCCATTGAGCTGGCGATAAAGACCGCCATCGAGACCGCCGCAAACGAGGGACGAAAACTCTCACCAGAAGAGCTTGATGCGGTCATAGAAGATGCGATTGGCGAACAGCACACGGAGCAGCTAGATATAAATATTGAGATCAACGAGTAAAGCCCATGAAAGTACTGCTTGTTGAAGACAATTTAAGTATTGCAAGGTCTCTCGAAACGGAACTTAACAATCAGGACTTCACGGTTGACGCTGTTACAACCGGTGAGGCGGCGCTTTTTTTAGCGCAGAAGATCAAGTCAGGTGTCGGTGACAGAAAAAATACACCGCAGGCTAATAACGAAGCGCGTACAAATACCGGGTGGATAACCCAAAGAGCGCTAACACGCCGAGTGCTAGTACAGGAGGCGTCACAGCAGGAATGGAGACAGCCGCCGCACGATCTATTCTGGCCTCTGGATCATCGGACCTCATGGAACCTGTTTTTAAAGCATCTCTATTGGCCACATCCTCACCGGCCACGGCTTGCCCAGAGTCCCCGATTGAAGTTCCCGGGACCACTCCCTTGTTGGTCCGAACCAACATAATCGACTCGGTAAGCTGTGCAAAACGCGTCGACGCCTGATATGAAGCTGTCACATTTTGGGTATCACAAGCATCCCCCAAGCCATCTGAGTCAGTATCTAGCTGATCTGCATTACCAATCAGTGGGCAGTTGTCGGAGCCATCAACGATGCCGTCATCATCATCATCGGTATCACAAGCGTCCCCTAAGCCATCAGAGTCAGTATCCAGCTGATCTGCATTACCAATCAGTGGGCAGTTGTCGGGGCCATCGCCGATGCCGTCATCATCATCATCGGTATCACAAGCGTCCCCCAAGCCATCTGAGTCAGTATCCAGCTGATCTGCATTACCAATCAGCGGGCAGTTGTCGGAGCCATCGTCGATGCCGTCATTATCATCATCCGGAGGCACAGATACTATGGGGCCATCGGACTCCACCTCAAAAACCCGCACGTAGTCCACTACCAAACGTTGGGGAAACTCTGTCGAACCGTCAGGGTAGCCTGGCCACCGCCCCCCGACAGCGACATTAAAAATCAGGAAGAAAGGCTCTCGAAATGGAGCCAGACTGGCGGTGTCATCAATCGCAAAGCCGTAATAGAGCTCATCGTTCACAAGCCATTCAATGCGATCTTCGGTGCGTATGATGCTGAAAACATTAAAGCCGTCTCCAAAATCGCCGCTGGCTTTTTGGGTCTTACCGCCAATATAGGTATGGTTATAAGGCGCATCCAGGCCGCCGATGTTCCAGTGCACCGTACCGTGAACCTCAGTCTCCCGGTTGCTCCCCCCAATCATTTCCATGATGTCGATCTCACCGCAGTAGGGCCATCCCACCTCCGAAAAGTTGCTGCCCAAAGCCCACAAGGCGGGCCAAATACCCTGCCCCCTGGGCAAGGCGGCACGAATATCAACACGGCCGTATGTAAAGGAGCGAGCACCCTCGGTTTTTATTCGGGAGGAGGTGTAGTCTTTGCCTCCGTAAAACTCTTCCTTTGCAGTGATTACAAGATGGCCCTCCTGTATAGAGGCATTTTCCGGTCGGTAGTACTGCGACTCATCGTTACCCCAACCCCAGCCACCGACGTCATGATTCCAAAGCTGGCCATCAAGGGACGGGCCGTCAAATTCATCAGACCATGCCAACACCATGTCGGAGTAGGTGATGGGAGACGTGTTGTTCTCACCATTCAACCCATCAAGATTGAGGGTTTTACCCCCTGTACCACCCGCGGGTTCAGGATCTGGCGGCTGATAACCCGTATCAGCGCGCCAGAGGACGTTATCAATCTCGAAAGTGATTCCCCCGTGACCTGCTGCGGGCCAGAACACGAGGCCGGTACTGATTGTTGTCAGGTCAAGATTATTCGCAACCAAGGTATCGATTGAGACGATCACTCGCTGCCACTCTTGGCCTATCCGTTCCGGGGATCGCCAATCGTCGGACCGACACGGGTACACACAGTCAATCTTCATCATGACCGAAGAGGACCCACCCCGAGTTCGAAGGTCAAATTCGATGGTACCGCCAGCAAAACGAGACAGGTCTACTGAATTACTGGTCTCAAAATACACGCCCGCTTCCTGACCATTGTCAGCCCAGGTAGCTTGCAGCACTTGACCACGTCCATCAGCATCGGCCCACTCCCAGTCCACGGTCGGACAACCGGCACCGCCGTTGCCACAGCCACCATAATTTATTGCCTGATCCCAAGCGGCAATCCCCCTGTCCCAAGTTGAAGCGACCCTGCCGCTATTAAGCACCTCCAGTATTTCTTCTCCCTGCTCGCTATTCGCCGACGCGGCAACAAGCAGCAGTGGCAGGGATATGCCCGCGTTAAAGTCGACCTCGTCTTCAATTTCAGCCGAGGGCGCGGCAGTGTGAAGGAGGAAGGCGGTAGCGATACATCGCACAAATACGGCGCCCAGCTTGGTGAGTTCAGTCAAAACAGCAGTCCACTCATAACAGGAGTTTTTATAACAGTCATTCCTGACTGAAACAGGCTTTTGGGGGGAGATGGTTAGGATACAGAACTATGTCGCCGGTAACAGCCTCAGCGAAGAGCGGTCTTCAGTTAACGTCGACTATTACCGGAACTTTATTCGAAGCATCAGCGCATCAGAGCCCGGGTTTTTACTCTGAATCCCACCATTAGACATGTGGTCAATGGTGAGTCCTAGGCCTATCTTGTCGCTGACATCGACACCCAGACCAATCATCGTTCGAAAATGAACAGTGCCCCCAAGATCCGTCTCGCCTCGATGATAAAGGCCGGGCATAAAACTCATCTCGATATACCAACGCTGTGCGAACCGGTACTCCCCCGTCACACCAGCGCCAAAAAAAGCATCACGATCCTCATCGATGCGGCCAGCGACCCCCCATCGACCTGATAGTGCGCCATAAGTCCATGACACGGGCCAGTGGTGCTCCACAACCAGCCCAACCCCATCGGTATCTACATCGGTGGTCACGCCGCCGACCCAATCTGCGTATGAGGCTGAAGAGAACGAAAGCGCCATCAGCGCCGGTATAGCTATCGGCGCGCCGACTGTTCTCAAAACCTTTGTCCCAACCTGTTTGAGCATCTTTCGACTCCACTCACACTCGGCTTGCCGGAATTACATCAATATAGTCGAGCAGCTTCCATGGCAACCTACCCTCCTCCCCTCGAGGGTCTAGCTGTTTTACCCCCACACAGGAGCTAGATCAACTGCCGCTCGGCGCATTTATTCCGCGGATCATGTGCCAGGTAGCGATAACAAGAACATTTACAGCAAGGCCAAGAGTACCCGGATGGAGCCCAAGGGGCATAACGCCCAATAACCAGCCCATGACCGCCACCACCAGGCCCACTATCAGGCCCCAATAGACCGCCTTTCCAGCAATGTGTCTGTTAGTGACGCCCAAGTAAAAAGCGGGGGCTACTTGAAGTAACAATTCGAACTTCAGCACAAACAGTCGGTACAACGTGACATCCTCGCGAGTGCTGATAAATACCATCGCCGCAAGCACCAACCACGCACAGCGTTGACCAATTCTCGTCAGACGCTCCTCAGGCGATGAAGGATCAATAAGGCTGCCGTAAATGTCCTTTGCGAATATCGACGAAAACGAGAGCAGCGCAGAATCCGCTGTACTCATGAGTGCGGCCAGAATCGCTGCCAACATCACCGTCACAATGGCGACTCCCTGCCAGCCAAAGGCGAGTGTGTCGCGCAGAATGAGCGCCATTACCTGATCGGCTGCACTGCCCTGTAAACCGGGGTATCGAACGATGGCCAGGTAGCCCAAGGTCAACACGACAACCACCGCAAAAAGCGGCATCAATGACATTCCTACCATTGACTGCTGCAGCACTGAGGCAGACTTGGCCGCGTAGATACGCTGAATAGCCTGAGGGTAAACCGATGCGCCAATTCCTATGAGTACGATGGTAGACAACCACGTGACCGCCTGGGGACCAGTGGGTGGAAGCGTCTTTTCAGGAGCCACTGCTTTCAGCTCTTTGAGGGTTTCAACAAAACCGCCGGTTTCCGCGCCAATGATGACAAGTATCAAGATAAAACCGATCAACATCATGGTTCCCTGAAGGACGTCGGTCCAAACCACGCTTCGCAAGCCACCGAGAGTGGAATAGACCACCATAATCAACGCAAGCGTAATAACGCCCCACAGTGCATCGATGCGGCCCCCAGAGAGTCCCTCCACCACATGGCCAATGACCTTGAGCTGGGCGAGCGTGTAGTTCATAAGAACCAACAACAGGCAAATAGATATCAAGTGCTGAAGCCGCGGAAGCCTGAAGCGAAATTTGATGTAATCAGTCGGCGTGACGAAATGATGGCGCTTCGCGAGCCGCTGTAGCTTCGGCGCGAAAATCAGATAGCCCGTCACGACAACTATCATGCTGTGAACGATGACGATCCAGCTGAAACCAGCACGATAGGCCTGCCCCGTGAAGCCAAATAGCGCATTGCCGCTGTATTGTGTGGCGAACAGTGTGAGCAACATTACCGGGAGGCCGAGGTTGCGCCCCGCCAGGTAGTAATCACCCAAACTGTTATTTACGCGTTTTTTCTTACCCCAAACCCCCAACCCCAAGAGTGATAGAAGATAGAGACCGATAAAGGCAAGAGACCCTCCGCCCAGCGCTAGATCAGTCATCATTATCTCCTGCATGCCATCGATGCAGAGACGCCCAAGCGGTGATCAATGCGATAGCGAGGGCAAGGCCCAACGACCACAGAAGCCAACCCGGCAGTGCCCACTGATCTTCCGCACCACCGAAAGCTGACCAGTACCAGGGACAGCTCAAGAGGATGAGTAAGACGACTCCCCCTAGCCAACCTCTTTTCTGTGAGGCGGTTTTTTCCTGCTGATCACCCATCGTTGTTCGGTCCATTGAAGGATTGGCGGCGGCTGGCATCCTTCCTGCGGCTGGCACACTTTCTAATGCCGCCATAGATGCCCCTAGTGACAATCCAAGGCCAGAGGACAAGTTGGACAAACCACACCGGCAATCGATAACGGCCTCCGTTTTGCTGATGCAGCGTTAAGCCGTTTGATTGCAGACCCAACACCGACCCCCAGCGACTGCTTGGTGGCTGGAATCGATGCGCTGGAGCCTTCCCCTGGATCAAGGCATTTATATTTCTGCAAACAATACGGTATGCCCAATTTCTCGCTGAACTTCTGAGGGGGTCGGTTGCCGCCACATCGCCTATGGCAAAAACGTTTGAGTAACCGACGACCGTCATTGTCTTTTCGGTCTTTATAAATCCCGCCTCGTCGAGCATATCCGGGGGCAGAAATGCCGTGTTGGGATGTACGGCGCCTGTGGCCCATATCAGCGCATCCCCAATATAGTCTGGCTGACCAGAGCTAAACGTGACGACCCCTCCTTTTAGAGCCGTCCGAGTTCCATCCGTCGAAGGGTCTGCTCGATGGCCGGGCTTTAGAGTAACCCCCGCCTCTCTGAGCTTCGCCATGTGATAGGTGCGGGTTTTTGGATGGTAACCAGGCAGGACATCCTCACCGGAAAAAAATAAGGTGACGTCCTTATCGGGAAATCGCGAAGCGACGTTAAATGCCACACTGGTGCCCGATGGGCCACCGCCCATGACAGCGATCCGTTTGGCCGACACGATGGTGCTTGTTTGCCGCTCGAGATCAGACTCGACGTCTGCAACGTTTTCAACCTGCGCGGTTCGCCAAAAACCGTTGCTAATTCCCGAGGCAATGACCAAATAATCCCAGCACACCGACTGTGTAGATTGATCACTGCATTCAATCGATACGACCTGTTCGTCAGTGTTAACAGCAATCACCTTGCCATGAATACATTCGACATCATCAAGCTTTCGGAATGCATCAAGTGGCGTCAAATAGGATTTTTTCCAGTAGGAGAGGTCTGTTAGCCGCTTGCCAAGCTCCTGCCCACTCAACAAAACAGGTCGCGTAGTCACGGCAATGACCCGGCAGTTTCTTCTTAGATGGGCCGCCACCAGCACGCCCGTGTCTCCCATGCCGATAATTAGAACGGTTGGCAGCTTGGACCCTTTTTTTACGCCCTGAAACTCGAGCATGAGCTTACTGGCTAGCCACCGAATAGGCGGTGATGAGAGGAATCGAGCGACGTTGCGCGAGTAATGACGCCCTGATAGAAATCACCCAGCGTGTCACTACCCGTTTCAGGCGTTGCCGACTCGTCATAGCAGCTTCTATGTGCATCCCATACCAACATCGACTCCGTTGCATAATATTTCGCTATGCGAGCGAACTCTGCCTTGTCGCGACTCCATGAGGATATCCCGGCAGCCGTATTCAAAATGGCTTCAGCACCATCAAACCAGCGCGAGCTGATTGAACGAACGGCAGGTTTCCGCCCACATAGTCGCGCGAGGAGTTCACCCTGCTCCCTGGGCGTGATGGCGGGTCCGGGGCCACCGATGGGCAATACCTCGCCATAAGATTCAGAGTCCTCTATTCGATCGAGGATGAACTGCGCGAGATCACGGGTTGAAATAGGCTTGCAGGCGGTATTCCGACCCCCATCGAACACCAGAAATGGCTTGCCCCGGGAAACGCGAGAGATCTGACCCGAGAGAGATTTAAAAAATGCGGTGGGCCGAATGACCGTCGGCTCCAGTGAACCCTCGCTCGCCAACAGCTCCTGTTCAAAGGCTAATTTTGCGCGCTGAAATGCAAGCCTCGGCTTCTGCACGCAAATCGCGGAGAGAAGAATAAATCGACCAACCCCAACATCCTGCGCCCATTGCAATAATCGATGATTTGCCTCGTACTCAACTGACCAAGCGTCTGACACCCCACCTTGGCGGCTCGCAATACAACTGATCAGGGCGTCATGATGGGGCAGACCGCTAGCCCAAAGAGGATCAGTAAAATCCGCGCGATGAAGCCTTAATCGGGGATGATCCTGCCATTGATCCGACGCGGTTTTTTTTCGAACCAGTGCGGTCACATGATAGCCGCGCTCCAAAGTTTGATGCAGGAGTGCACTGCCAACGTATCCTGTGGCGCCTCCGATCAGCACATTCATGTACGCACCATCCTCGGCAAGGCTACCTCCTAAATCTCTTCGGCCTTGAGCGCTTCTGCTGTTTGCTTACCGTACTCTGCGATAATTTCAAAGAAGGTCGAAGGATCGGCGTGTCGAAGTGCTGCTAGGTCACGCTCATTACCCTTAGCGAAAATGAGCTCGGGGACGTTTTCCTCGATCGCCTTGAGAATTGCTGCCGCGCAATCTTTTGGGTCGTCACCAGAATCAATCACCTCGTCGGAGCGGCCTCGCCGCGAGCCATCCGCAGTGAGCGCATTGCGGGACACGTCGGTGGCTACAGATCCGGGAAGCACGTTGGTCACGCGAATATTGTGGCGAAGTTCGGTCTCTGTCCGAAGCGCATCCATATAGCCGATCAAACCATGCTTCGCCGCACAATAGGCAGTCCGCATTGGCGCGCCAACGCGCCCCGCGATCGAACTGATGGCAACGATGTGAGCACCCCCTGCAGCGATCATGCGGGACAGCTGCAGCTGGGTGAGCCAAATAGGCGCAATAAGATCCACATCGATGAGATCTCTATACACTTCAGGCTTGGTGTCCTCGGCAAGACTACGCTGACTGATGCCGGCATTGTTGATCAGAATGTCAACGGGCCCACTCGCCCATACCGAATCAACCAAGGAGGACAGCTGTTCATAGTCAGTTGCCTCAAAGGGGACTATCAGGGACTCCCCCGAAAGCGAGGACTGAACGGCTTCAAGGGCCTCTTGTCGGCGCCCCGATAAGATCACTCTGGCCCCGAGCGCACTGGCCTTTTCCGCAATGGCCCGCCCTATACCCGACGAGGCGCCTGTCACCCACATGGTTTTACCCGCTATATCAGTCATCTATGTTTTCCTCGAACCGTCTTTGCAACAGCTTGGTTAACTCGCTGGAGCTGTTAACCCTGAGGTTCGCAACTCATCGCAAGTCTGATTAGAATGATCAGAGTATGAGGTGGTTTGGCACGGGAGACCAGCACGACCAGATGAACCCACCATACCGCGAGGCCGTGTCCAAGATACGAGCAACCCTCTGGAGTAGTGAGACGTCATTAATGGTTAATTCGAAAATGCCTACCCTTGGTACAACATTCACTGCCGTGAAATTTAAAGAGTCAGCCATAGGGTGCCTGCTGGCCGCGTTACTCAGCACTGGCTGCTCTATTGAGCTGAAAGAAAAGGCGCCGAATGCCGCCTCAAAAGACTCGACTTGGCTAGTCCACTGTGAAACAGCCGAATCCCATCGGCCCAATGACGAAGAAATCAACAAGGGGGTGTCCAAACCCCATTGGCTGGTGTCGCTAGCGCCGAACGGTAAGCCCTATCGCCTCAGCGGCACCCTTGAGGATGGTTTTTTAGTTGTTGATCAGACGCAACCCTCGGAGGAGGATCTTCGGGTTGGCTGCGTAGCGGCCCTTGAGGCGAGTAAGCGAGAGCACGGTAATGAAATAGCCAGAATTCTCGCTTTCAGGCAACACGAGGGAGTAAACGTCTATATCGACTTCCCCGATATGCTGTCGGAAGAGCACATTGAACGTCTTGTGATTTTTGGGGACAGTCTGTCTGATACCGGCAATCTCAAATCACGCCTCAAGATGTTTCCTGCTTCCCCCTACTGGATAGGCCGCTTCTCCAATGGCCCGGCATGGCCCGACTATATTGACGCCATGAATCCATTGGCCGTTCAAAACCATGCGGTTGGTGGGGCCTCGGTAACCGGAAAAGACACTCAGCCAAAAGGTTCTTTTTCACAAAGGCTGCAAGATGGCGGACAATTTTTTGTAAGCGGCACCACCCAGAAACAGATCTCTGTTTACGCGAAGGATTTTTTGGTTAATGGACAGTTGATATCACCGGAAAAGACTGCCGTCGTTCTGTGGGCTGGCGCCAATGACTATATCTCTAAAGAGCCTTTCACCGGTGCGATAGAAACGCTACTGGATCGACCGGAACTTCCACAGGGCTATGTCGCAGTGGTCGATACGGTGGTCTCCCGAATGGAACAGCAAATCCTGTCGCTCGTGGATCTCGGCGTCGACAAGATGCTCGTAGGCAATCTGCCCAATCTCGGTTTGTCTCCGATCATCGTGGAAAACAACACCTATGGTATCCACAACAACCTCTCTGAAGATGAACGTCGCTCGCTTCTCAGCCTCAAACTCACCGAGCTGACCAACTACCATAATGAACAACTTGCATTGATGGTCGAGCGAGTAAACAGCGATACGCCAGAGGCCTCTATTGTCCTTTTTGATTCGTTTGCTCTGTTTGAGGATGTGTTAAGTGACACCGCCACCTATCATCAAGACGTGAAAGCTAAAGCTGACTTCGACGTGGCAAAAAATGCTCAGAAAATTGAATCTTCCCTGTACACAGTAGTCGCGCAGGAACGATGTTTTAGTGGCAGCTACATGGGAAGCAAAGATCCGGGTGAGATTTGTGCCAACTCAAACCGCGCTATTTTTTGGGATGTGGTTCACCCAACAACCTATGTGCACTGCTGGGTTGCCTACACTATCAATCAGCAGCTTGCGGATTTATCGTGGGCAGCAGGCACACCTGTGCTTAGCGATGTGGGCGAGTGGTGTGCCGGGGTTGCCGATGTCGTGGCGGGCCATGAGGAGCTACGAGTACTGCGCTTTACCACGCTCGATGGTGCTTTGGCACCCATCCCCGAAAGGTAATCCCTGTTATTTTCTGCCGAGTGCCCTAAGGTTGTTTTCATGGGTGCTTTTATCGATTCGATAGCGATAAATCGCCATCAACATTATCGACCAGAGCACGTACTGACAGGGAACAAGTAGCGCCCCCAGATTTCTGGTTGTTTCCAGCGGCACATCAGCCGGGTTTGCTCCCTCGGGAAAACCAACCCACTGCAACAACAGACCGGCGATAAACGCACCGATACCCTGGTTTGTTTTCTTGATAAAAGTGACCGCCGCGTAAAAAACACCCTCACTGCGACGTCCCGTCCTGATTTCTGAACTTTCCACCAAATCGGCAACCATGGACGCGAGTACTACTTGCATTGATATCATCAAGCTAAGCTCGATCGTGCTGAACAACAGTAAAAGCGGGAAGAGCGCAGGGTCGCCGTTTTCAGGGAAAACCCCCAGCAGACGCAAAGTGACGGGTGCGGGCTGAATAAGCAGCGCTGCGCCGCCCAAGGCAAGCACGGCATGTCGCTTACCCAGACGACGTGCAAGCCGTGGCGCCAGCACCAGGCCAGCGGTTGCCGCCACCAGCACCATGCAGGTCCACATGAACATTTGGAGCGATGAGAGCTGCCAAAAATAAGACATCATGATGAAGGTCAGCCCCGCCGACAGCCCTGTGGCCACAGCCCCCGCCATGCTCGACAAGAACAACGCGAAGAAACTTGAATCAACTAGCGTTTCCCTGAGCTCTGCAAAAATCTGGGTTAGCCTCTTGCGAGCGGGGGGCGCACTGTATTGATGTGTCTGGACAGCAGTTTGAGTGCCTATGGATGAAACCAGGATAGCAATGAAAATGGCGATGCCTGCAATAACTCCGTAGGTCTCATAGCCCTCACGATTGAGCGTGCCCACTTCATACTCAGCTGTGGGCACAAGCAAGACCGCAAACATCAGAATGGTCAACAACGCGCCACCGAACCAACCAAAGAAATGTCGCCACGCTTGTATGGAGGTTCTCTCGTCATAATCCTGAGTCAGTTCAGGCATCAGAGCTGAACTCGGGGTCTCAAAAAAAGTAATCAAGGTGCGAATGAGGATCGCAAAGGTCAGAAGATAAAGAAAAAGCGCTTCATCCCCCCAGTCAGGGGGCTGCCAGATAAGGAAATAACAAAGTGACACTGGGACGGCGCTGGCGTACATGAAAGGATGGCGCCGACCCATGCGAGTCCGGGTATTATCCGACCAATAGCCAACAATCGGGTCACTGACTGCATCGGTCAGTAGTGCGATCAGTAAGGCCGTACCTGCCAGCGCAGGTTCCAACCCCACTACCGTGCTGTAGAACATGAGCAAGAAATACGCGAATCCCTGCTCCTTGACCCCATAAGCGATCGACCCAACGCCATAGGCAAATTTGACTCGCGGCGGCAAGAAAGATGACGTCACCGCCAGCTATTCCACCATGGCTTTCCGGTAAAGGCTCGGATTAGGTACACCCTCTCAACGCTCACAGTAAAAACAGCGATCGAACATGATCGCGCTCCCGATAAGAGGCATCCCACGCTCGCAAAGCAGGCCGATCACCCAGGAGGTCTGTTTCCGTGTAGCGCATGAACTGAAGAAACGCAGCCAGCGTGCAGTCCGCGACACCCGGTGCATCCCCGCCGAGAAAAGCGCGTCCATCACTCAGCTCGCCCTCGACATAATCAAAGCCCGGCTGAATCCTACTCGCGAGCTCTGCGGCCTTGGCAGGGTCTGGCGTTAAACCCAAGGGAGACTTTTGGGCATGAACATACCAGGCCAAGTCAAAGGTGATGCGCATTTCAACAACGCGCTCCAGATTCCTCGCCAGCGCCATTCCTTCGGGGTCAGTCGGAATCAGGGTTGGACCTTCAACGGCCGCTTCGAGGTAATCAATGATACTGAGCGATTCGGTGATGAACCGACCCGATGGTAATTCAAGCACCGGTAAGGTGCCCCAGGAGTTTCTCCGAAGATGTTCGGGCTGTTTGTGGGCACCCTTCAGCGTGTTGACGATGACCCGCTCGATGTCAAAGTGACAGCCAAGTGCTTCGCGCTCGGCGCAGTACAGCGTTACTCTCATCGGGTTTGGTGCCAAAGGCACCGTATACAACTTCATCATTTTATCAGCCTTTTTCTGAATCCCGGTCAGCGCTAATCGCTGATGCATATGCCCCACTACCGAACCAGTAGCACATGGCGCCCAATACGCAAGTTGAGACAGTTACTGCCAGAGCATACCGAATTGACTGAGCACCCATGCCACTGAACCAGTCGCTCAGTAAGCCAACGGCCAAAGGACCAAGCCCCATCCCCAGCAAGTTTAGCGTCAGCAATAAAAGCGCAGACGCCTGGGTGCGCCAATGGGGGGGCACCAGATTCTGCACCGCCGCATAACTTGGGGCGACCCAGCTCGCGGCAAACAGCGCCGAGAGCATCATAAACAACAAGGCAACAGGCACCGTCGTGTCACCCAGCTGAAAAACCAGCGTCTCGGGCAGCAGCAAAAACGCCAGCTGGGTAGGCAACGCAATGAGGCAACCAATCGCGGGCACCCAAAGCTGCCAGTGGGGGTCCCGCTGGGACAACCTGTCAACCAGCATCCCGCTAATCACCGTGCCTAAACCACCAAAGAAAACACCGATCAACCCGAGCCATAAGCCAGCATCTACCAGCGTCATGCCGTGGACCCTGACCAGAAAACTGGGTGACCACACCCCCAATCCATAACCGGAGATACCAGCGAAGCCCACACCTGCGGCAACCCATGCAAAACCGGGCAGCTTTACAATGTCGCCCATAGCAGACCACAGAGATCTGTCCAGCGGGTCCGGCGGGGGGCGCAAGGGCTCCTTCAGGGTCAGGTATAACAGGACACTCAGTGCTACCCCCGGCAAGCCGAACACTAAAAATACCGCCCGCCAACCCAGCGCCTCGGCAATCAGTGCGCCGCCGAACAGGCCGACCAAAATACCTATATTGGGCGCTATTGCAAAAACACCCTGAGCGAATGCTCTTCGTTCAGGGGGAAAGTAATCAGTGATCAATGACTGGGACGGTGGCGACCCACCCGCCTCCCCAATCCCCACGCCAATCCGCAGTAATGCAAGGTGAACAAAGCTCGACGCGGTAGAGCAAAGTGCGGTTACCACACTCCAGGTTGCCATGGAGATGGCCAGCACATTGCGGCGCGACCAGCGGTCCGCCAGTCGGGCTACCGGAATACCAAGGGTTGCGTAGAACAGCGCAAACGCGAGTCCAGATAAAAGTCCCATCTGGGCATCTGACGCACCAAATTCAGCTTTGATTGGCTCTAGCAAGATCGTCATGACCTGGCGGTCAACAAAATTAAATACGTATCCAAGCGTAAGCAAAGCAAGTACGTAAGCCCGGTAACCGGAGCTAAAGGATTGGTGGGCAGACATGGACTGGGGCGTTTTACTCGTGGAGGGCATCAGAGCGCCGAGCCCTGTCCTGCGCCTATCAACCGGGGAACAAGTCTGGGCGTACGCGCCAGATACGCTTGATACTCTGGGTCGTCACCCCAAAGCTGCTGTCCACGCTTGACTAAGGTTGGAATGCCACTAAGCCGCGTCAGCAACAGGTGGACGAATAGGGGCGAAAGCCACGCCAGGTGTTGCGCCCCCGACATCGCCGGTGAGGCGGCCAGTGCCAAGCCGAACCAGAACACAATTTCGCCGAAATAATTTGGATGACGACAGCGTGACCACAGCCCGGTCTGAATAAATCGGCCTTTGTTGTCTAGGTTTTTGCGAAAACGAGTTTTTTGGTGATCGGCTATTACTTCAATAATTAAACCGGCCATAGCGAGAGAGCATCCAGCCACAAAGACGGCGCGCGACAATCCCGCCGGTAGAAAATCAGAAGCCGCATTCCCAGGCAGTAGCGCAACCAGGACGGCACTAACGGTGAAGGAAACCCACACACCCTGAAGCGTCCACGCCATGAAGAATCGCGGCGCTGACACCTTTATATGACGGAAGCGTTGATCCTCGCCCACTTCGATCACGCGAAGGAAAAGAAACGAGCCGAGGCGAACAGCCCAAAATGATACGGCAATGAAAAGCAGCTCTGCGCCCGGAGCTGGATCGCCAGCCATGAACCATGCGAGGCCAACGACCGTGATGTACGTCAGACTTCCCGTAAGATCATAATAGCGCTCCGTTCGAAGCAGCCAGGCAACAGCAAATCCCAACCATTGGATAAGAAAAACACCCAAAAAAAGTGCGGCAATTATTGGCAGCCCCCCCAATAAAGCGCTCGGGGAAATGGCGACCCCGTATCCGATGGTCAAAGCCGCGGCGGCAAGCGCCCCTATTATTGATTTCATAGCCACCCGTAACGGCGATTACTTCGCTCGGGACGGTACCACAGCTACCGGGATAAAAGATGGTCCATACGACTGATCGCATCATCCTGACCCTGTTCCGACTGCGTGGCGGCCTAACGGCAGAAAGCTCGTCATGGCGAAAATCACATGAAACGTCTGACGCAGAACGCGCTGCCGTGAAATTGGGCAATTTGCCACAACTCATCACCAACAAGCTGACGGCCATGGTTTCATAGGGGCCTTTTCGTCACCATTAATGACTATCCGTACTCCGATGGAAGAACACGACATCACCCTCATCCGCCACCTGCCCATTCAGGTCTCAGAGGTATTTGAGCAGGAGGGGGGGTCAGTGGCTGCCGCTCTTAAGGCGGGGGGCACGACCGTCGAGTACTTGCGACAAATTCATTATCGAATGCCCCACGATCAGTTCAGAGCCATGCTTACCTTTTGCACCGAGGAACTGGTAAAACCGGAATTTGGGCTTCTGGTGGGTACTGCTCTCAAGCCCCTGAGCTTTTCGTCTCTCGGCATTTCATGCTTGGCCAGCGATACCGCGGTTCTTGCGTTACAACGACTTTCCCGATTCGCCACCTTGTTAGCGACAGGAGCAAAGGGGGTTTTGGATTTAGAGGGAGATTGCTACGTTATCCGTTTGCGTGGTGCCCGCACCCAATACACCAGTGCTGAAGAGGTGGACCTGGTGGCATCGTCTCTAGTGCGACTGGTGGGTCTGACAATCAATGAGGATATTAAGCCCGTGAAAGTGGCTCTCAAGCGGGGGAAACCGGCGGATCCATCTGCTTGGTATCACATCTTTGGCAACCGGATTGTGTGGGACGCCCCCGAGACAAGCATCTACTTGCAAAAAGAGCCATTGCAAGCGGCGCGATTGTCAGCAAATGAAGCGCTAGCTCGAGCGAATGACGATTACACCCAGAAAGTTATCGACGATCTGTACCAGTCGGACTTTATACGCAGGGTAAATGAGAAGATTGCGCTCCATCTACCCGATGGGCCGCCAAATCAATCTCAAATTGCCAGCGAACTCGCCATGTCTGCGAGGACACTGCAACGGCGACTCAAGGACGAGGATACTCACTTCAGCCAGCTTGTGGTTGAGCTGCGCAAGAATCTAGCCGTAAACGCTCTCAGAAACGGCAGTCGGTCAATTGCCGAGGTGGCATTTCAGCTTGGGTACGCCGAGCACAGCACTTTCTCCAGAGCATTCAAGGGCTGGATGGGTATGTCGCCTCAGGAGTTTGTTGAGCGCTGCGGTAGCTAAAGCACCAAGACCATCCACACCAGGTGACAGATTATAAGCGCAAACCGTAGCGGCGGGGCTTGAGGCACAGTATCCCCCAGTTTTTACGGTGCAGGGGGAAACCCGGCCAACAGCTCACGGGTGACTTCCAAGGTGACTTTATAACGCTCATTCATCGAAGGGTGATCTTTGAGACGACCCTCCGCAATTCCGCGCCAAACGATCTTCTGCGACGATGCGTCAATAATGTCGAGAATAGCGGTTCCCTCCTCATACTCCCGAACCGATGGCCCAGAGCTGTACCCCACGCTGACGCTCTTGCCATAGGTCCCCGCACCAACGCTGCCGTGCATACCCTGGTCGTAGCCTGTCGATCTGGAAATCTGCTGGCGCTGCCTGGATATTGTGTAGTTGATCCAGAAATCCGCCGAGCGGGAATCGCTCTCCTTGAAACCATGGCGGAACAGCTCATTACCGACAACTTCCCGAATCCGTTTGTCAGAGGCGTTCATTTTTCGGTAAGTCGCCATCTCCGATTTCACCATATCGTCGTACCAGTGATAGGTTTTAAACTGTGCGAAATCAAACCCATGATCATAATCAAATTCATAGGTGGGCTTGCTGCTGCATCCCCCAAGAAGAGCGAGTGACAACAAGAGAAGAAATAAGGTTTTCATAGCTACTGTTTTTTTTGACCGGAGTTTGGATAGCATACCTTGTCACAGTTGGCGTTGACCAATGAGCACACAGCCATGAAAGCAGCCGCTACTTTGTTTGATCCCGAAAAAATCGAGCAGGTAACCATCGATAGGTGGTACGCCGACCTTGCTGCAACCGAACGGGCAAGACTGGAGGCTAGGAAAGGATCGGCGGCTAAAAAAGAGTCCATCATCGCAAGGTTTCTGTTACAGCAGCTGGCATCGACAACGCTGGCTGGTAATTGGCGTGTTGAAACTCAGTCCGATCAATCAATCCGCCTCATCAGCGATGAGGGCGTTGCCGCCGCCAGCCTTTCACATACAGCGGGCGCTGTGATGGTTGCTCTGTCCTCAGCCGGTGACATTGGGGTCGATATCGAACATCACCGCGCTAATGATGTTGAGAAAATTGTAAACCGCTATTTTTCGGACGAGGACCGAGAGGATTTTTACGCCACAGCACCCCAAGACCGTATGGCAAACTTTTTGCGTGTATGGTGTGCACGGGAGGCACTCATCAAATTTCAGCGGACCGGCACCATGGGCATGTTGCTGGGCTCGCCTTTACGCTTGCCGAGCCGAGCGACACACCAGAGCCCCGCGCTCCCGCGTGCCGGGTTTCAGGCTGCCATGATCTGCCATGAGCCGGCCATCATCCAGCAATGGGAGGCTCAGGTAACCGAGGATAAGCTCATCGAATTTATAAAAATTTAACTAGCCGGTCAGCGCAAACTGAGGCCTGTCAGCGTACTGTCGGGTAACTACATCCACAATGCTAATTGGCTTCGTCAAGAATAAAGATAAAGTACCAAGCTGATCCGCTGGAATCACGTAATCCCGATGATCCTCGTAGGCGACCGAACCGACTTTGAGCTGAGTGACCAACTCTTGAGGAAGCGTAATACGCGCCACCGCAGCCAGCCCAAAACGTGGCGCCCAGACCGATTCCGCTACCGCTTGAGCACGATGGCGTGATGGTTTGATCAGCGCGAAAGTATCCCCTTTTGCTGATAGTTGAAGCTGCCATCCTTGTTTATCTTTTAACGACCTGACAGCCCAGGGCGTCATCGCCTGCCACAAGGTTAATTCCTGCATCATCAATCCTTCCACTTTAGTCTAGATAAGCACCAATTAGACACACGGACTGTGTTGCTGAGATGGAGAAAAGCGGGCAATTACGCTGGAATTCTGTCAAAAAATGGCAGCTTGACGCCCAGTGCCAAACCATTGGCGTCCAATGCAAATGTTTCATAAAGACTGAGTCGAGATACTGTTTCAATCCTTTAACCCGTGGAAATAACGGCGAATGTCCCAAGAGCAACCCCCATGGCAACAAGCGATTACGATCTGTCACGCTCGCAAGCATTGGCCTATTGACGTTGTTAATCATCTCGAGCTGATCAGCCGTCACTGGACAGCAGAGAGTAGCGTTGCACTGGCTCGCGACATCGGATGGCCAGACACGCCCACCCCTTGGGAGCTCGAACCTATGCGCCGCTGCTGCTTGGCTCACTCTCCCCTGTGGTACGACCATTTTTTCTCTCTCGCACAGGGCACACTAGAGGCGGTTGGGCGCTTAACCCCGCACTATCAAGTGGAGCAGAAGATCGACTACCTAAGCACGCTCATCGTCGAGGTTCCATCATCCCCTACAAGATACTCCGGCCGCCAAATCCGATTATCCACGGGCCCGATACTCCACTGAATTGACTACCCCACGACCGGTCTGAGAAAGACGCATTTAATACGCCTAAAACTTAGTACACATCTAATACACATCGCACGGCCAGCTTTTATTACACTATCGAGCTTCCTGGTCGGCGTAAGCAGTCGCCAAACCAGCATGGGTGAATCAAGTGCTATCAGATGTAGTCTTCAAAATCGACTCCTTTAAAAACGAGCAGCTAGATATCGAAAGCTGGCGCATCGATAGAGGTCAGAGCTGGTGTGTTGTTGGCCAGAATGGAGCTGGCAAGCAGTTTGTTTATCAGTTGCTGACGGGTGAACTGCCATTAGCCACTGGCGAACATGGCATGTATTTCAACCCCGACGAAAAGATCCGGGGAATTTCTTTTGAAAACCAGCAACGCATCTACGAACAGGAGTTGCGACTCGCCGCAAATGATTTGCTCGCCGAGGAGGACACTGCCACCTGCGCGAAAGATTTTTTACCCGAAAATCAACGCGAGCACCCCCTGATTGATCTGCTCAATCTGCGGCATCGACTGGATGCGCCCTACAGTTTGCTCAGCACCGGGGAGAGCCGAAAATTACTTATTGCACAAGCCATCCTCGAGGGTGCGACTTGTCTTATTCTGGACAACCCCTTCGATAGTCTTGATGTTGAGTCCTGCCAACGCCTAACCGCCGCGCTTAAACGGGTCGTGGACGATGGCCTCACCATAGTCTTCATGATAAGTAACAGGAGTGATGTTCCTGCTTGGTGCAGGCAGCTCGCCACGATCGCCGCTGGCAAGGTCAAAGCCCATAGTGGGCTAGACGCATCAAAAATCCAGGGTCTGCTCGGCGAGCTATTCGCAACTGCACCACAACCAGATTGGCCCGACACCGCGCTGCCTCTTGATGACTACCCACATCGGTTCCTCATTGATATTCCGGGAGCGACCGTTCGCTATGGCGACAACACCGTGCTCAGTGAGCAACCACTGCAAGTGAAACCTCTGGAGCACACGCTTATCACTGGAAGCAATGGGTCCGGGAAATCTACTTTGCTGGGCTTAGTCACAGGAGATAACCCTCAATGTTATTCAAACGCTGTAGAGATACTTGGTGTAAAGCGAGGATCAGGGGAATCCATCTGGGAGCTGAAGCAGGACATGGGGATCGTCAGTAATGATCTTCACCGTCGCTATCGAATTCGGTGTAATGCCCTCACCGTCGTCTGCTCAGGCTTCTTCAATTCCATCGGAGTCTACGATGCCGTATCAGAGCACCAAACCCGCATTGCGAGGCAGTGGCTCATCGCCGCCGGCCTCAAGGGTTATGACAAAGCGCCTTTCCAGCACCTAAGCTATGGCGAACAGCGATTGGTCCTGATCGCCCGTGCGCTTGTGAAGTCGCCCCTGCTGCTCATTTTGGATGAACCAACCCAGGGCCTTGATGAGACCAATCGTTCCCGGGTGCTTAATTTAATGGACACCCTGGATAAACGCCGGCATACGACCCTGTTATTTGTTAGTCATCGCTTGGATGAACGTTTACCACTGTTCAGACAGCATATTGATCTCGACGATCGCTAATGTAAGGCTTTTGGACGCTGGCCTGACCGACCTCAATCACTCGCTAGCACAAACTTTCGGCGAAAACGGTGTGGTCGATAGACCGAAAAAAACCAGCCACCTCGACAGTGTCCGCATAACGCTCTACTCTCCAGTTCCAGCGAAAATCTGTCGGAAAAATCTTGCGTCTTCTAATACGTGCCATAGTTCTGCTAATTCTGGTATTGGCCATTGGGTTAGCCTCTATCTGGTTTGCCCGCAACAGCGCTGGCCTACGAGACCTTGCCACTCA
>Ga0255767_1000106_pt1 | contig 67302 bp, 48 predicted proteins | sample 071ome_24_FD_179967 | JGI IMG/M metagenome (GOLD analysis project Ga0255767, IMG submission 179967) | Coastal salt marsh microbial communities from the Groves Creek Marsh, Skidaway Island, Georgia - 071402CT metaG (version 2) | ecosystem: Environmental > Aquatic > Marine > Intertidal zone > Salt...
ACGGAATGGGACGGAAGAAGATTAAGATTGAACGAATCGCGGATGAACGCAACCGACAGGTGACGTTTACGAAGCGTAAAAACGGTCTGATGAAAAAGGCGATGGAGCTGAGCGTGTTGTGCGATTGCGAAATCGCAATGGTCATTTACAACTCAAACGCGAAGCTGTACCAGTACTCGTCCGGGGACATCGACGGGGTGTTGCGACGGTTTAGGGAGGAGCGAGGGGAGGCGCAGGAGAAGAGGAACAACGCGGATTTGTTTGCGCAACATTTCTCAAATCAAGAGGGGCGGGGGTGGGGGGCGACGGGGAAGGTGAGGATGGGTGACGGGAATGGTGGACGCGACGCGTCGGGAAGGGTGGAGGAAGATTGGAGGGCGTACGCGAACGAAGAGGAGTACGAGGAGGAAGAGGATGTCGACGATGAGGATGCCGACGATGAGGTGGATGACGTAGAGGATGATGCACGAAATGTGAGTGATAAATACACGGCGGGAACTTCCCGCGCAAGAAAAGGCAAGACGCCGACGTGCTGGAATAAACGCGCGCGCGCCGAAATGCAATCCTACTACGGAAAACAACCGATGATGAATGAGACACGGTCGTCGTTATTTCACTCGCACGCGCGCGCGAAGCGCGATAAGGCGTTGGAACAGAAATCTAGGAATCCTTCTCGCGGACGCTTGGGAGCAAGGGACAAGAAATCGCGTCGCCGCGTCATTCAAGCCGCAGACGATCACGACGCGGCGTTGGGTCAAATGCTTCGAGCGTCGCGACCGCTGCGCGGCGACGAACCCGGCACGTCATCCGGCGCGACGGATCTCGAGGGATACGCCAGGTACACTTCATTGGGCGACATGGCGATCCTCGTCGACGAGAACGAGGCCCCGCTCGTGCTTCCACCGGAAGGCATGGAATTACTCTCGCCCACGTTTCACTGGCTCTGCTCGCCATTCACTAAGGATGGATTGCTGCAGTTTACGTCCGACGTCCCTGTCCACGCCCGAGGAACGACGCCCGAGGAACGGAGCGATCGGGACGGGGGCTTCTTCGTCATCCCAGAAGGTTTTACCGATTCGCTCGACGTCGGAAGAGAGACCGACGACGACGACGACATTGACGACGACGACGACGACGACTATGCCAGAGCGGATTGGCCGAGTTCGCCGCGCGACGCATTGGAACAGCTTCTCAACGCGCATATGTCGGGGAAACAAGTCTTTGACGACGCCCTAGACGACATCGACGACAACAAAAACGACACCGCGCACGGAATGGATGGCACGCGTACCACGCGCGACGGTGATTTCCCTCGCCAGATTATAGATTAAAGACAAACCCGAACGACGCGCGCTTGTATCCGCACACTCTGCCTCGCAATCGCACCCTTTCGTTCCGACACAGAAACATGACACCCGCGACGACGACGAGACCGACGACGGCGACGAGACCGACGACGACGCGCGGAACGCGGGCGCGACACGGCGAATCATCGCGCGTCTCGATCGTCACCCGCGCGGTGAGTGGCGATTCCTCAACGAAACCGAGCGACGTCTTGAGACACCTCTTACGCAGCGATAAAATCATCCAAGCGCCGTGTGCGCACGATGCGTTGAGCGCGCGATTGATTGAGCGCGCCGGGTTCGACGCGGCGTTCATGTCTGGGTTTTGTGTGAGCGCGTCGAGGTTGGCGCTCCCGGATACGGGGTTGATTTCTTACGGGGAGATGGTGGACGTCGGGAGAACGGTGAACGACGCGACGAGCGCGAGTTTTCCAATCATCGGTGATGGGGATGATGGATACGGGAATGCGATGAGTACGAAGCGCACGGTGAAAGGGTACGCAAAGGCTGGGTTCGCGGGGGTGTTGATAGAGGATCAGGTGGCGCCCAAGGCGTGTGGACACACGAAGAATAGACGGGTGGTGTCGCGGGAAGAGGCGAGGACGCGGGTGAGAGCGGCGTGCGACGCCCGGGATGAGAGCGGGAGCGGGATCGTTGTCTTCGCGCGGAGTGATTCGAGAAGCGCCGTTGATTTGGATGAGGCTTTATGGCGCGCGGCGGCGTTCGCTGATGAAGGGGCGGATGCGCTGTTCATCGACGCGCTGCGAAGCAAGGAGGAAATGCGCGCGTTTTGCAAAATCGCTCCGGGCGTTCCGAAGATGGCCAATATGCTCGAAGGCGGCGGATCGACGCCCATTTGTAGCCCGGAAGAACTCCAAGACATGGGGTTCAGCATCGTCGCCTACCCTCTCAGCCTTCTCGCGGTGAGCGTCAAGGCGATGGAACGCGCGTTGCGCGAAATCAAATCCGACGGTTACCCATCCGACGCGACGTTACCAACCTTTGTCGACCTCCAAGCCTCCGTCGGGTTCCCAGAGTACTACGCCGAGGATGAACGTTACAAAAAGTAAGTTATTAATATACGTGACCACGCTCGAGTTTGCTCTTCATTCAATTTACAATATGACAACAACGCGCTACTCGGTACGCAACAGCAACAGACAACCGGCTCGCGCTCACGCCGCGTACGCATCCGTCTTCACCCGGTCCCATCCCGCCCGCGCCCGCGCCCCAATCTCCCGCACTGCATCCACATCCTTCCCTACCCAATCCATCTCGTTCACCATCGTCGCCGTCGCCTCTCGCAACTCGTGGAACCTCTCCAGCGAACACTCAAACGCCACCACTTGTCCATCCTCCGTCTTCAATCGCATCGTCACGCTCGGTCGCATGTCCCCGCCTCCCTCCGACGTGCCGAGCGTGACGTCCACCGTCCACGACGCGTCGACGATTCTCGGCGGGCCCGCGCGAAGCGGCGCCGGCGGCGGCACCGACGTCGGTTTCATCGGGAACGAAAACAAAGTTTGAGCGATCTCGCAGCGTCGCGCTGTGAGGATTTGGGTTCGAACTCGTCTCCCGCACTTCAACGCGCGCGCGCCGGTTGACGACGGACACACGACGGAAAACGCGCGAGGGTGTCGCGGCGGGAAACGACGCGCGCACGTCGCAGCGTTGGTGTACGAGTCAATCGAGGCGGTCAGTCGGTGAGTGAGTCACGGGCGTGAAGGCAGAGATCGAACGATCATGTTTGGTTCTTCCGCCCCCGGTGGGTTTAGTTTCGGGGCGACGCCCGCGAGCGGAGCCGCGAGTGGAGGTGCGAGCGGCGGTGGGTTTAGTTTCGGGGGCGCGACGCCGGCGGCGGCGTCGAGCGGTGGTGGGTTTAGTTTCGGGGCGACTCCGGCGACGGCGAGCGCGCCGGCGGCGTCTTCAGGCGGAGGGTTGTTCGGCGCACCGGCGAGTTCGGTGACGGCGCCCGCGGCGAGTGGAGGGTTGTTTGGTGCGCCAGCGACGTCAGCGGCGGCGTCGAGCGGTGGTGGGTTTAGTTTCGGGGCGACTCCGGCGACGGCGAGCGCGCCGGCGGCGTCTTCAGGCGGAGGGTTGTTCGGAACGCCAGCGACAGCATCGGGCGGTGCCGCCGTTGGAGGGTTGTTCGGGACCCCGGTGGCGGCGTCGAGTGCGAGTGGTGGTGGGTTGTTCGGCGGTGCCGTGTCGGCGTCTGCGGCGTCGAGCGCAGCAGGAGCTGGCTTGTTTGGAAGCGCCGCGCCCGCATTGACGCCGGCGGCGACGACGACGGGTGGAGGATTGTTCGGTGCGCCAACGACTCCAGCGGCGTCTACGCCGGCGACGACGACGGGTGGGTTGTTCGGTGCGCCAGCGGCGTCGAGCACGCCGGCACTAGCACTCGGTGCCGCTCCGGGGGCGTCCAGTGCGGGTGGTGGATTGTTTGGAAGCGCCGCACCGACTTCGAGCGCCGCGGGCGGTCTCTTCGGGAGCGCCGCTCCCGCGGCGTCCACGAGCGGCGGACTCTTCGGAGCGAGCACGGCAGCACCGAGTACGGGTGGTGGACTATTTGGGAGTGCGACGCCGGCGGCTTCCAGCGCGGCGGGTGGGTTGTTTGGCGCGGCGACGCCGGCGGCTTCGAGCGCAGCTGGGGGACTCTTCGGTGCAAGCGCTCCTGCGTCGGCCGCGTCTGGTGGATTGTTCGGTGCGAGCGCTCCTGCGTCGGTCGCGTCTGGTGGATTGTTCGGCTCGAGCGCCGCCCCGGCGGCGACGACTTCGGGCGGACTCTTCGGCGCGTCTACGGCGGCGACGACTTCAGGCGGTCTTTTCGGCTCGAGCGCGCCCGCGGCTTCTCCCACGCCGAGCAGTGGGTTGTTCGGCGCTGCGAGCACACCGGCGGCGTCAAACCCTTTCGGCGCGCCCTCCACGTCGACAGCTCTCGTTCCAGCGACCGGTGCGTCGACACCGGGCGGTTTGTTTGGTTCTCCTGCGCCTGGCGCGTTGACGACGCAGCCGTCTCAACAAGTCAGTTTGTACGCGGCGCAGCAACAACAGCAACAGCCGCAGCACCCGTCCTCGCTCGATCCATCGCGCGAGATTCAAGAGCTCATCAACGCGTACAACCCAAACCATCCGGATTACAGATTTAGGGCGTACTTTTACAACGTCGTCAAGGATCCGCGGCTGCGCGTCAAGCCTCAAAACGTGAGCGAACGCAAGTGGCGAGAACTCTTGGACGCCGTTGGGGGAGAAAACAACCCACAGTACTTGTGGCCAGTGCAGTACGATGGATTCGACGGTCTGCTCCGCCGCAAGCGCGAAGCGGAGGCGGAGATTAAGGCGCAGAATGAATTCATTGAAGCCGCCCTCTCGTCGATGCGTCAAATCACGCAGTGGTGCGCCACCGAATTGGAAAAGCGCATGCAAGGCATTAAGAATAAGAGCATGGAGCAACAACACCGTCTCATCAAGGCGTTCCGATTGCTTCATCGCGCGGAGACAAAGATGTACGCCGACGCAAACGGTGGGGCCATTCCAGCAATGTCCCCCGAGGAAATTCAGCTCTTGAACGACTTCAAGGCGTTGAGCTCCAAGGTGAACCGATCCGCCGCCTCTCTCCCCCGTCGAGCCGAAGCTCTCGCCGCCGCGGCGCGATTACAGCACCCCATCGCCCCCGCGGACGAAGTTCAGCTCACCGACGATCAAAAGATGAAAATTATGGCCGTCATCAAGCGTCAGAGCGCGCAAATCGAAGCGCTCGAGCGTCAAATTGACGAAAAAGTCAAGGCTGGGCGAGCCGCCGAAAAGAAATCAGACGGCGAGCCATCCCCTCCGCCCCGTTCGTCGTCTTCCCTCTTATTCACCCAGTCCATGCTTCGTCGGCGCGACGACATCACTCACTAGAACATCCATTAATTTCGTCATCGACACTGAGAGCGTCGTTCTTTACCGCGCGCGCGCCTCTCGTTTTGTAATCATCCACGGTTTCCCAGTTGTAGCGTCTGACGATTTCGCTCGCTTTTTCACTCGATTCGTCGAGTTCGTCAGTGCGCGACGCGCCCGAGATCGACATGCCGCTCGACGAAGAAACCCGGGGGAGGATCGAATCCGGTGCCGAGGACGATCTCGCCAAGAGCGCGCGCGACGATGCGGCGAAACGCAAACGCGGACGCGACGACGACGATGATGATGACGTGCGAAGACACCATCACCACGGTGGTGGTGGCGGCGGCGCACGCGCTGGCGGCGGCGTGAAAAACTCGGGCCGAGAACGAAAATCGCGACGATCTGACGACCCGTTCGGGCCGGCGGCGCGAGCGAGACGGGCGATCGATGGGGCGTGTCAGCGAGACGAATTCGACGCGGCGATGACGGCGTTCGAGGAGGCGAAAAGGGAAGAGAGCTTTACCCTGGCGCAGCACTCGTGCAACGTGTTGTTGCACATGTGCGCGGGCGGCGTCGGCGCGTGGACGAATGGGTTAGCGCCGGTGGAGTGCGTGCGAGAAGGGAGAGCGGGTGAGATTGAAGCGTACATGAAGGAACGCGGTGTGGTGATGAATGAGATGACGTACACGGCGTTGGCGAGGGTGAAAGCGGCGAGCGGGGACGTGGACGGGGCGTTGGCCGCGGTTGAGGAAATGCAAAAGGCAAAGTTTACGCCAAAGGTTCGGTCGTATTCGTGCGCTTTGCACGCGTGTGCGAGAAGCGGTGACGTGGTGAAGATGGCACACGTCGATGGGTTGATGCGTGCGTGTGGGCTGTTGCCGACGGAGCTCGAGTTTATGGCTATGTTGCGAGCGTACAGAGTTGCCGAGGATTTCGACGGCGGTTTTGGCATGTTGAGGCAAATGCGAACGGAGATTCGTAGTCCGAGCGATGAGATGAGCGAAGAGCTTCGGGCGTGGTTCAACACCGCCCCGGGGTGGATCGTCGCCGATGAGGCGACCGTCGACGACGATGGTGCCGGCGTCGCCGTGTTGGCGATGGATGAAAAGCGCGTCGAGTTTCAGCTCGCCGCGATTAGTCTGACAGAGGAGGAACGCGCCGATTTGCTCGCGGGCATCGCAAAGCTCGCGTGCGAACGCGAAGCACAGGCAGAGTTTGACATGTTTACGAAGTGGCTCGACACAAAGAAGGATGGCATGAACGCCATTGTCGACGGCGCCAACGTGGGGATGTACAATCAAAACTTTTCGAAGTCTGGGATGAATTTCTCTCAAGTGGAAAAAGTGCTCGACGAGTTGCGTAAACGTCGCCGAGAGGGAGACGCGCCGCCTATGGCATTTTTGCATCAGCGCAGAGTCGAAAGTGGGCCGGCGCGCAAGCCTCAAAACCAAAAGCTCTTGGAAAAGTGGGACAGCGCTGGCGAGCTCTTCACCACGGCGCACGGATCAAACGACGATTGGTACTGGTTGTACGCGGCGGTGCACGGCGGCGATTCGGTGTACCTCGTCACCAACGATGAGTGTCGAGACCACGTGTTTCAAATGCTTCCCGCGCCAAAACTGTTTTACCGTTGGAAGGAGCGACATCAGGTGCGCTTTGACATCAGCGCCGGTGCTGTCGAGCTCTTTTTCCCGCCAACGTTTACGACGTGCATGCAAGAGGCACCGGACGGTTCGTGGTGGGCGTTTCCGCAAGAGGACGAGTCGTGGCTGTGTGCGTGTAAGACAGAATGAAATAGGTAGTGATTGACTGTAGTGGACAAGAACAAGAAAACAATTAGACAAACGTCACGAACGCGCCCGGAAGCGTTGAGAGACTGATTGGCGTCGACACGGTGACTTCGCCGTCGATGCCGACGCGTTCCGGGGTCTCCGTCTTGAGGCTAAGACGCTTCGCTTTGACGTACGCAACCGCAGGATCCTCGACGTGCGCACCCCCATTCTTCGTCGCGTCGAATAGCCCCTTTGTATGCAGCGGTCCATTCTTCGCGCACACGACAACGTCGAATTCGCCATCGTCTAGTTGCGCGAGCGGTGCAAACGTAAAGGCTCTGCCGCTGCATCGCGTCGTCTGCGCGAACATCATCAAATAATCCTCCGTGTTTTCATCCATCTTCCCGGACGCCTCCCTACTCACGCCGAGCGTGCCGCGGTTCGTCTTATTTTGTATGATGTGCCAGAGACCAGCAAAATCGTAACGCAGCGGACCAGCCCATCGCATCTTTTCTGCAGTTTCCGCGGCGTCTCTAGCCATCCCCCACGTCACGACGTTAATAGATATCGTCTTCTTTGTCATATCATCCCCGTGTACCACCTCGACGGCGTCCATCGCTCGACACTTTCCGCGTTTAACTTTCTCCATCGCGTCTTCAACGGTGAACACACCTAAATCTCTCGCGTAATTATTCCCAGTTCCACACGGAAACGCCAGAACCGGCGTCGCCTCTCCCTTTGATACATCCTCCCCGCGCTCAATCCACCCTTGCACGCACTCTCGAAACGTTCCGTCGCCGCCGATGACGCCGACGGCGTCCACGCTCGTCAAGTCGGCGTTTTTGACAATGTCTATCGCGTGTCCGGGCGCATCCGTCTCCACCAACACAACCTCCACCCCGGCGCGTTTCGCTTCGCGTTTCACGCGTTCAACATCGTCTTTACCCTTCTTCGTCGAGCGAACCTTGGCGCCGTTCGCGACGACGAGCATCCGCTTCACCTTTCGCTCGTGTTCGCTCTGGCGTCCAATCACGCTCAAACAATTCAACGGTTCACCCGCGCTCGCCCGCGTCGCCGCATCCGGTCGCAACGCCGGGAGCGAAGACAACGCCTTTAAACGTTTCTTCAATTTCCCCCGCCCCGATGCAGTTTCACCGCACAGCGCGAGCGAGGCGACTTCGCACGTCGCCGGCGTCGGTGTCGATCGTTCGTTATCGTCTGACACTCGCATTGTAATCTTCGCGCGTCGCGTCCACTCCTCACCGGAAGTATCCAAGTTCTTTGCGAATTCGAAACGAGTGGGGCTCGAATCGTCGTTCGGGGATCGTCACGCGCGCTGATGCGTCGCGTCAACGTGTGCTGGTGATGCACTTATAGTTTGCTTCTTGGTTGTTATTGTTGGTCGCGCGGATGCTCGCAGCTTCGTCGTCGTTACCGTATCGACGTCGCGCGCGCCGCGCGTCGGTATCGACGAAGAAACGTGCGTTGACGCCGTATGCCGCGCTCGTGGTTTTCGCCCTCGTCGCTCTGGTTTCGTCGCGACGTCGGACGAACGATAAAGGTACCGGTACGAATCGACGACTCGGGTCGTTGGATGCGTCAGAATCATCATCTTTAGCGATGCGGCGGGCGGGGTACCCGTCCGACGCGACGACGCACGCCGATCCGACGTTTACGGTTGAACCACTGTCGTGGGCTCCGCGCGCGTTCGCGTTGCGAAACGTCTTGACGGAGCGAGAGTGCGACGACGTCATCAAGGAGGCAAAGCACCGCGTGTCGAGAAGCACGGTGCTTGACTCGGCTACGGGGGAGTCGAAAGTCGATGAGATACGGACGAGTAAACAGACATTCTTGTTGCGACAGGCGCCGATCGTGCAGAAGATTTTCGCGAGGATATCGACGGTGACGATGCTGCCGTGGACGCACAACGAGGATATGCAAGTGTTGGAGTACGGAGTCGGGGAGAAGTACGGAGCGCACGAAGACGTGGGCGACGACGATTCGAAGAGCGGGCAACAGCTAGCGAGCGAAGGTGGGAAACGAGTCGCAACGGTGTTACTATATTTGAACGAACCGGAAGAAGGTGGGGAGACGGCATTTCCGGATAGTGAGTGGATTGACGCGACGATGGCGTCGGGCGAGACGTGGTCCAAATGTGCCGAAGGACGCGTGGCGATGAAACCGAAAAAGGGAGACGGGTTGTTGTTTTGGTCCGTCGCACCAGATGGATCGATCGACCATCGCGCGTTGCACACCGGTTGTCCCGTCGTCCGTGGGGTCAAGTGGACGGCGACGATTTGGGTGCATGCGACGCCGTACCGATGGAAGGCTCCTCCGGCGCCAAAAGCTCCGCCTGGATGTGAGGACAAACATGCGCAGTGTCGCGGCTGGGCCAACACGGACGAGTGTGAAAAGAACCCGACGTTTATGCTTGAAAATTGCAAGTGGTCATGTAAGGTTGCCGGGTGCGTTCCACCGGCTTAGTAGAGAGAAGTGTGAGTTTCACAACATAGATGAGCCAATAATCTCACCAAATGCCGCGCGTACACGTCCAACCAACAATCTGAAATGTGAAAATTCGTTGAAAAACCACGCCAACGCCAGAGCGACACGCGGCGCTATACGGCGACGCGCGACGCCGCGTTGGACGCCCGCGCGTGGAATACAGATGCGAGATGATATGCATGATCGAGCGCGATGATTGAGACGCGCGCGCGGCGCCCGGGACGACGGAGACACGGCGACGACGCCGCCGGTGCGTGTGGGCCGCGGACATCATCATGGTTGCGCATCGTGTGCGTCTTCGTCGTCGCGTGTGCGACGTCGTGGGTGACGCTAGGACACGCGGCGACTCCGACGGTACCGACGACGGAAGGTGTCGTGCGAGCGGTGGCGGGAACGCAAGCGGAGGTGTTATTTGAGGGAAGCGACGCGGACCCGACGCACGCGTTGACGACGTTGTTGTTGAGCGTGCCGACAACTGGGACGATGTACCAGGATGCGGATAACACGGCGTTGGGTGCATCTGCGACGTACTGCGCGTCTGGTGGGGAGGTTGCCGTGACGGCGATCGCGTTGAGCGGATCGACGAAGGCGTCGTACGTGCCGCCGTGTGATTTGACTGAGACAGCGAGGGAGGTGAACGCGACTTTTGAATACGTGCTCATGGACGACGACAACGCGTGTAGCTCGAGGAGACAAATGACGATTACGATTAAGATTTTCGAGCCGTCGTTGTCCAGGTTTGTGCGCGCATGTGAAGCAAAGTGGACGTTTCGCAGCGACGACGTGAGCACGTCTGACGCGGTGAATTGGTGGTCACCCACAACCATACCAAGTCCACTTCCGGCAGGAGAAGGCCAGTTTCCGAAAGTGTACGGTTCGAGCGCTGTCGTGTACGGTTGGGGCGATAACTCCATGGCACAACTCGCGCTTGGAGATACGAGTGCTACGTTCAGTCCGCTGACGAACGCCAATTTCGAGCTTGTCAAGCAGTTTACGCACATGTCCGCCACGGAGCAGACTGGATTTGGTGCAGAATTTGAGACTGGCTACGTGTGGGGATGGGGCTACAACGCGGATGGTATCTTAGGATTGGATACAACATTAGCGGTTACTTCCGATATCGCTCGCGATCCCGTTCAGATTCAAGGTCTCACTGGCATCGTTCGGGTCGCCGCAGGTCCGTCGCATGCGATTGCCATGGACAAGAATGGGCGAGTCTTCACGTGGGGTGGCGATACGTTCGGTCAGTTGGGTAGAGGTTGGACCCCGGGGATGTTGCAGTACGCCCCGTCGGGTGATAGATCAAAGCGCAAGGCGGCGCCCGCTCAAGTCGTGAACAATGGTCTCCGTGGGAAGACGATTATAGATGTAGCAGTGGGAGCGGCGCACACGCTCGCGCTCGCGTCTGACGGGTACATCTGGGCATGGGGGAGCAATGTCGACGGTCAGTTAGGCCTCATCCCGTGCGAAATTAGCAAGTACGGTGACGGTAATGGCGCGTGCTCGTCGTTCCCAGAGGCTCCAGAGATGCCGTCGACGGATTCGCCGATGATACTTCCCTCTGTGTTGGAAGGCGCTGGTCTTAAGCCGTCGGTCAAGTTCTCCGCCGTCGCAGCGAGTGCGCGGTATTCGATGGCAATCAGTGCGCCGGACGGAGGTGCGAGTGGTGGCGTGTTATACACCTGGGGTCACGGAGACGTGGGCCAGCTTGGCCTAGGTACCGCGCTTCATTCAATATATCCTGCTGTGGTGGAAGCGTTGGTTGGTGTTGAGATTGTCGCCGTCGCCGCCGGTGAATTTCATGCGGCTGCTGTGAGTGCAAACGGCGAAGTGTTTACTTGGGGGATGAATTCGTACGGGCAGCTGGGCCATGGTGATAGACAAAATAGGAACACACCCACCAAGGTTCAGACGCTCGCCGATGCGGCTGTAAAAATAGCGCAGGTGTCATGTGGGCGATCTCACACCATCGCTGTGAGCGACTACGGTGAAGTCTTCACGTGGGGATCCAACGAGTTTGGACAATTAGGAATAGAGTCCAGGCCCGATGACACATCGCGTAATTGGACACTCACATTGCGAGGTTGGGAAGAGAATTCCGCTCGTCGGCGGCGTTTACTCGCCGTGTACGGCTCCACGTCCTCTTCAGCCGAGTCGTTAACTAGTATTTTCGTAGACACTCCCGACATGAGTGGGAGATATGGCGGTAGTCACGCCGAATTCGAGGCAATGGTCATGGCAGTAGCTAGACCATACAAAGAAGGTTACCTCGACGCGACTGATGTTGGTATTTACGGTGACGTGGAGTACATTGCGACTCCAGTCATTGTTGCCGCCATGCAGCAGGTGACTATGGTTGTCGCTGTCGGAGGGTCAAGCTATGCGCTAAGAATCTCATGTAATGTTGGTTCTGCGCGAGACGAGATCACGGGCGAGTGTACGCAGTGCTCGCCAGGTGAGTTCACGAACGATTTCACTTCGTTTGACTGTTATCCGTGTCCTCGTGGTCAATACCAAGATCAAGCTGGACAGGCGTCGTGTAAATTCTGCACACCAGGATACTACGCCGAAACAGAAAGATTATCCTCGTGCTCGACGTGCGCTGCCGGTACTTTCTGTCCGTTTGACGGCGCTGACTCGCAGTCTTTGTGCGAAGACTGCCCAAAAGGGACCGCAAGCGCACAGGCGGCGAGCGCCAAATGCACGCCATGTCAGGCTGGAACTTACCAAAGAAACTCGGGTCAAAGTTCGTGTGATTCTTGTCCAGTCGGCACGTTCAACGATAAAGAGGGAGCCACGTTAGAAACAGATTGTGTCAAGTGTCCTGCGGGCAAATATGCAGAGAATCAAGGCTCCTCAACGTGTGCTGATTGTCCCGCCGGTGAGGTGTCGGATGTCGGCGCCTCTACGTGCACGGCGTGTAGTGCTGGTTATTATTCTCCAGGCGGACTGGCAGAATGTTTGCCGTGTCCTGTTGGCACGCACAGCGACGCAACCGTCACAATGGCATCGGTAAGCGATTGCGTACCGTGCGAGCTCGGGACATACGCATCAAGCGCAGGAAGCGTGGCTTGTACAGCATGTCCTGTCGGAACCTTTAGCGCCGCTCTCGGAGCCATCGAGTGCACGAAATGTCCTGCGGGAACTAAAGGTACGGATCCAGTCCAGATTCGAAGTTCGAAACAGGCTTCGTGTAGCGATTGTCCCGCTGGATCGTTTCAAGACATTGATGGAGAAGATTCGTGTAAACTTTGCGCCGCTGGAACCTACCAGGATGCACAAGGGGCGAGCGAATGCACGCCTTGTCCATCAGGAACAAGTTCCGCGAGCGTGGGCTCGACCGATGTGAGCGCGTGCGTCGCATGCGGCGAAGGGCTTTACGCTCCGACAGAAGGAATGTCCGAATGTCTGCACTGTCCACTAGGAACTTATCAGGACGAGACAGGTCGGGACGCGTGCAAGGCGTGTCCAGCTGGCACATACGTGGACGCATTCAAGGCTGTCACAGTGACAGAATGCACAGCTTGCCCGGCTGGAAAATTTGCGGCAGCTGGCGATCCGTGTCAAGACTGTGCTGCCGGGTCCTACCAAGACGAAATCGGAGCGGGAAAATGTAAGGCTTGCCCAGCCGGCACGTTCCTGACTCAAACTGGCGGCGACAGCGCCGCGGCGTGCACCCTGTGTTCCATCGGAACTTTCGCAGCGTTAACTGCGGAAAACGAAGCTGCAGGCATCGGAAACACGGTTTGCGAGGCGTGTCCAGTTGGTACGTACGCAGATCAGGAGGGATTGGCGCAATGTACAGCTTGTCCAGCGGGTACTGCATTGTCGGCGACAGGGAGCGCGAACGCCGCTGATTGTACACCGTGCGCGGCGGGATCTTTTGCCGCCGCGGCGGGATCAGCCACGTGTACGCTTTGTCCCGCGGGTTCGTATTCGGATACAACTGGTGCGCAAGTATGTACAGCGTGTCCTGCGGGCTCATTTTCTGCGGTTGAGGGTTCGATCGCCGAATCTGACTGCCAGAAATGTCCACTCGGTACGTTTGCGGAAGGAGAAGGAAATGAAGTGTGTGAGGCGTGCCCTGCCGGCACCTACGGCGATGAGGTTGGTTTGCTTGCATGTAAGCCCGCCCCGGTAGGATATTATTTAGCCGGAGAGGGAGCGACGTCCGCAGCAGACGTTACGGCATGTGCGCCTGGAACGTATTCCGACGTTGAAGGACTGTCGGTTTGTCTCAATTGCGTCGCAGGTACGTTTTCAGATGTGTCGGCAAGTACCGGTTGTACAGACTGTCCTGCGGGCACATTCTCGGTTTCCGAAGCGAGCGACAGCCTGAATAATTGCAAACTGTGTGCTGTAGGCCAGTATTCGTTTGTCGCGGCCGTCACGTGTACGAACTGCGAGGCGGGCACGTACGCGGACACGCCAGGGACTGAATTTTGCACCGGATGTCCAATTGGTACGTATGGTAACGAGCAAGGCGCGACGAGCGCCGCAACATGTCTTCCATGCGCGACCGGAACCTATGGCGATACCACCGGGGCGCAAGTCTGCACGCAGTGCCCAGCGGGTACGTTCAACGACGAAACCGGCTTGGCCGCCTGCAAACCGTGCGGCGGCGGCACGTACGGCGTTATTGAGGGCGCAGACATTGGCGACGAAACCGTCTGCATTCCCTGTCCATTGGGTACATTTTCCCTCGGTGGTGTCTCTGCCTGTACCAACTGCCTTCCGGGTACCTACGCCGACGAGATCGGGCTCCTAAACTGCACGCTCTGTCCCCACGGAACCTACGGTTTGATTTCGGGCGCCGACTCCGTCGCCTTGTGCGAACGCTGTCCGCTGTACCATTTCAACAGCACTCCCGGAAGTTCGAGCGTCGAGGCGTGCGTCTATCATCACAGCGCCACATCACGCCGTTTCATCGATGCTTCCGCGTTCTTCTTGATCGTGTGCGTCACATTTATTTTCGCATCCAATCTGTAACGTGGTGTTCTCGCTTAATAGCTCCCCCTGGCGTTGTTGATAACAACCTAAGGTCTAATCCAAACCTCATTCCTCCTCATTCGTTCGCGCGCGTACGCACGCATCGGCGAATGCACGCCACCGCGTCGTCCACGCGAACGATCGCGACGCGCTCGACGCCTCAAACCGTCGCCCGATCCGAACCCCGCGTTGGACTCGGACTCGGACTCGCGTCGTCCAACCGTCTTCGTCGTGATCGCCGAGGTCGCGACCGCCGCGTCGTCGTCGTCATGGCGGAACGCGTCGACGTCCAACGCGTCGAAAAGTCCGACGCGGAGTGGTCCAAGCAACTGAACAAACAAGAGTTTCAAGTGCTTCGTAAAAAAGGCACGGAACCGGCGCGCACGGGGGAGTACGATAAGTTTTACCCGTCAGAGGGCCACTTTGTGTGCCGATGCTGTGGAACGCCGTTGTACAGCGCCAAGGCTAAATTTGACAGTGGATGCGGATGGCCGGCGTTTGATAAGTGTTACACCGGCGCGGTGAAGACGGAGATTGATAACAGCTTTGGGATGCGACGGATTGAAATCATGTGCGCGGCGTGTGATGGCCATTTGGGTCACGTGTTTGAAAACGAAGGCTTTTCGGCGACTATGGAGCGTCACTGCGTCAACTCTGTGTCGGTTAAATACATTCCGGAGAATATGAATGCCGAAGAGTCCAAGGTAGTGGATGGAAACGTCGTCTCGAGCGCGATGGGTATCTTCAGCTCGCCCTTGATTCCGGCCCTCCTCGGGGTTTACGTGCTCTCAGACGTCGTCGGCAAGGGGATTAATTTTTTTACCGAACGCGGCGCGCACTGAACGAACCAAACCATTATTTCATTCCGCGTCGTTCGGCGTTCAGGAACGCACGCAATTTAGCTGCTAGATTTCAACGTCTCCGGGCTCTAACCTCGGTTACTTCATTCTTTCACGCGCATCGACAGGTTGTCTAAACGAAACGCGGGACTGTCGCGTCCGTCCTCTAGACGGACGGACGCGAAATCCAACCCGACCCGCCCGATCCCTTCGACGCCCTGGTCCATCCATCTATCCATCCGTCCGTCCATCCATCGTTCGATCGATCGATTGATGGGTGCAATCAACCTCGTCGTCGTCGTCGTCGTCGTCGTGCGCGGACGTTGCGCGCCTTCCAGAGTAATTTTGTAATACACTTTTGATTCAGAAAACATTTCCATTCCAAAAGTGGGTCATGGTGGTTGAACTGATTTGACTGATTATTGATGACTCTGGCGGCAGTTTAACGAAACAACCGACGCGTTCGCACGACCCGCACAGATCATCGCACGCGCGCGCATCGCGACGCGTGGACGCCGGCGATTGAAAAATCCTTTGAAATCATCCAGAAGATCGAACAACGAGAAACGAACGAACCGACGTTTCGATTTTTCACTCATCAGCGCAGCTGTCGAATTGACTCCGAACAGTGCTTTCACGAATCGGTCAACTAACAACTTAGGACGAGCGAAAACGTCGTGGGGATGGCGCATCCGTCGCGAATGAACGCCGAGACGATGCGAGGGTGGATGTCGGAGACGTCGGCGGTGTCGGCGATGAGGCGTGTTGCACGTCGGGGCGTTCTTCGGCGTTCGACGCCAGAGCCTACGACGCGTGAAGTCGAGGGTGGTGACGCAGAGGCTCGCGCGGATGAGGAGGATGAGATGTGGGAGATATCTGCGGTGGAGGATTTCGGTGAGAGTGATGGCGCGCGGGGGGCGGTGGATGCGATGTGTGGCGGGAGCGAGAGCGCGTTGGTGTGTCAGAACGAGGCGTTGTCGGCGTTGTTGGACTCGTTGGTGAAGGAAAAGAAACAGATGGAAAAGAGTTTCGAAGCCACGTTGAAGGCGCTCGAGGACCAAAATGTGTCTTTGCGTGACGCGATTGATGCGAGAGAGGATGTGATGGCGAAGAGAGTCGATGGTGAGGTGGCAAAGCTGTATGCGAAAGTGGAGAAGGACGTGGAGAAGCGAATGCGAGCGGCGCTAGCGAGGGAAGAAAGACTCCAATCAGGCAAGCTGAGAAACGAGCTGTCACAGACTCAAAACTCCGCAAGAACGAAGATTGAACAGGCGAGCGTTATCGTGAAGGACTTTGAAAAAAAGTTTGCGAAAGAGGTCAAGCAGAGCGCGAAGGCACTCGAGACCTCGTATGTGAGCGCGCTGGATAGCGCTGAAGCCAAAGCTTCGGCTGCAAACGACAAGAGTGAGACTTTGGAGAAGCAAATTGCGATGCTGCACGAACGCGTGGCGGCATACGACGCCCTTTCGGCTGCAAACGAAAAGTTGAAGGTTGATTTGATTGACAAGGATGAACAAATTTCGAATCTGGCGAACCGAGTCGATGCGACGGAAGAGGAAATGATCGTTGCGCAGAGGCGGGCGAATGCTTTGAAAGCCAAGCTAAAGGCAGTCGAAGAGTCGTTTCAATCAAAGGTCCAAGACCGCCTTCGTGATGCCGAGACAAAGGTGCAAAACGCCGTCATGGCGAGGAAGGCTGCCGAAGCGAGAGCGGATGAACAAGAACGAATGAGCAAGCAGCTCATTTCAGCCGCAGTGATTCGCGCAGAGACAGCCGAGGCGCAGCTTTATCGACAAAATGAAATCCTCGAAGAGTTTGCAGCGCTCAACGAGGCGTATACGAAGTCTGCACGGCACATTGTGGAGCTACAAGAAAGCTTGAGCGCGCAGGATGCACAGCTCAAAGCCAATGAAAAAGCGCTCGAAAACAGCAACAAAAGTTTGATTGAATGGCGAGCAAAAGCGAAAACTTTGGAAGAGATGACTGATCTTAAAGTCCAGGCCAGCAAGGCGCGAGCGGACTCGAAGGAGTCGGAGATTGAGAGCAAACTTGCGTTGATGAAAGAGACGACTACCGCAGAACTTGAACAGGCGCGAAACGTAGCCCTGATTCGGGAGAAGGAAATTTCCGAGCTGAAAGCCAACCTTAAATCACTTCAGCTCTCCAGTCGATACACTGAAGAGAGTCTGCATCGTCAACTGGCGCTACGAGATTCGCTCGTCGATAATCTCAAGCAACGAGTCCAAACTCTCGAGGGCGATGACGACGGACGCAACGCTCTCGGTGAGCTGCAATCTGGTAAAGCGGGTCGGCTTCGCGCAAATTTTACTGGTCCTGAACTGCGCGCTTTCATTGCGGCCGGTTGGAAGTTGGACGATGAAAGGCAGTCAAGATGGGAGAATGGACCCCTTTGCGAAGTCGTTGATGAAAAGGAGAAGACGATTAAGTTTGATCCGGCGGCTGAACTTCGTTTCAAGGATAAACTGGGTACGACTGGGTTACGATCGGCTCGCGTGGTCAACTAGTCGGTCGAAATCACGCACACGGTACGTTTGACACTCGATTTACGTTGTAAAATTGCACGCTGATGAATTAAGTTGATTAAGATATTGATTTATCTATTATTCCTTACGCGAACCGTCCAAAGTGGCCCTTGGTTTGCGCGTACACTTCCTCCGGAGTTTGATCGCTGTTGACGTCGCGAACCTTGTCCATTTTCTTGTAATAGTCGATGACGGGCATGGAGCTGTCGCGGAAAGTCTTGAACCTCTTCTTGATGGTTTCAATGTTGTCATCCGTGCGGCCTTCGTTTCGCCCGAGTAAGCGCTTTGTCATCACGTCCTCCGGGCAGTCAAAGAAGAGGACAAAGTCGCAATCATATCCGGCGGTGCGCTCCCAGGCGTCTCTGTTTTCTTTGTTCCTGGGAAATCCATCGATGAGAAACCTTTCCTTACCGCTCGCCTTCATGGCATCTAACAACAAGTTCACGGTGACCTCGCTCGGAACGATTTGTCCTTGCTTAATCATGTCGGCTACCATGTTCCCTTCTGGGCTACCGCTCTTCATGTGTGCGCGCAACAAATCACCCGCAGAAAGGTGCACAAACTCGTAATCCCGCACAATGTTCGCGCACTGCGTGCCCTTACCCGCACCCGGTCCTCCGAGAACGAATACGACAGTCGGGTGCTTTCCGGCGTTCGCCTTGGTCGATGCGTTCGCGACCATACCGGCGCTCTTACTCTCACGCGCACCCATGCACGCCGCCGACGTCGCCGTCGCCGCAAACGTCGCCGCAAACGTCACTGACGTTGCCGCAAAGTTTCTCGCCGCTCTCACGAAGTTCACGTTGCCTCCGCGAGTCGCGCTCGTAGTCGCGTCCGCGAGCGAAGCGATCGTCTCCTACACGTCATTCATGCGCGCGTACGTCAGTCACTCTGCCAGCATCACTCCGCAAACCTCGTCACCGAGCGACGAACGCGTCACTAAAACATTCTCAGTCTCGCGCGTCAAAGGATTGTCACGCATGTACCATCCTTCCACGCGACTCCGCTTTACGTTTGTTCCATCCACGAAACCACTCGTCAAGCAGTCAACAACAAATCACCTTGCGTCACGTCTCCCAACGTCTTCTATGCGTACCTTGCTCGCTCGCGGTGTCGCCGATCGAACCGCATCCGCGGCTCTCTTCACCGCTCTCGTCGCGTTTCTTCGCATGTTTCTCAGCGCGTCGGTGTGCGGCGTCGCCGTCCGTTCGTTCGTTCGTTCGTTCGTTCGTTCTCCAGTTCTAGTTCAGGTTTACAAAACCCTACAGGTTGTTTACTCATACATACACCCGAACGCCCACGTCACGCCTTCAGCCACGCCAGTCACGCGCGCGCCGTCGCCGTAGTCGTCAACATGTCGAGCGCGGCGTCGAGAACGGGCGCGACGTCGACGTCGGCGTGGACGCGCCTGCGATGTCCATCCGTCGGTGATGGAGGCGGACGACGACGTGGATGTCGACGACAGACGCGACGCGTGCGAGCGACACCGAACGAGGACTCGAATAACAAAATTGACAGCGCGGACGACGACGCAGCGCAGCGATGGACGCGACCGATCGAGGGTTTGATGCGAAAAGCAGCGGGATTGGTGACGGTGTATCAAGCGCCGGCACCGCCGCCCGCGGCGCCCGGGTCAAAGTACGACGCGTTGGAGGCGGTGACGCGTTGGCACTTGGGAAGCGAGACGTCGGCGACGCTCGTGTTGAAAGAGGTGACGGACGTCATCATTGGCGAGGTGACGAGCTTTCCGGCGAATAAATTGGTTGTCGGGGAGACGCCGAGCGTGGCTATGCACGTGCCGGTCCCGGCGCTGCGAGCGACGACGAGCTTCCCAGGTTCAGTACAAGAGCTAGCGAGGGGTCGGTCGACGGATAACAAAGGAAGCGAGCAGGCAGCGATGCCCGTGGATGTGCCCGTGTGGGCGAATTGGTCGCAGCCGACGAGTGCGTTAGCACTGCGCGGCGTGCTCATGGTGACGAGCGCGCTCGCGGCGGCTGGTGGGATGCGGATCGGGAACGCGAACGCCATGGATGAGCAGGCGGCTAAGAATAGAATTTATATTCTCTTGCCCAACGGCGCGCCGATGGGAGACATCGCAGAGTTCTTCGATAACTTGTGGCCAGATAATCCATACGAACTGATGACGTATTCGCGAGACGGTGTGATTGATGAACGCGCGGACGAGCTGTTTGCGGCACGTAGGAAAGGACACAAGAAGCTCGTTCTCGTGGTGAACATTTCCGCCCCAGGAGACGAAGAGGCGGCTGAATCTGATGGCGAGGCGATGGTGAACACCGTCGAATTACTGTTGGAGAAGGAAGTCGCTTTCGTTCAGCTCACCCTGTGGTTAGATAACTCGCTCGCCGTTTCCGTCAAATCGGGAAAGCCCCGCAGTGCCGAGAAAGAAAGGCTCAAGACGCTCATGGAGAATCGAACAAAGATCCTTCTGGGACGATCAGTGAAACGTGTGCAGGCTAGGAAAAACGTACTTCGAGCGTTCGAGGCGGCACAATCTGATCCTCAAGGACGCGCGCTCGTCGTGCTCGAGGAATCGCTTCAAGAAGCTCGAGCTCTGGGCGCCATGGCGGACGAAGGCGAAAAGATGATGAGAGAGGTTCGAACGAAAGCAGTCGCGGCGGAAGAACTTGCCTTGGCGAATGCATTACGCGCCGCGTGCATACAAGTTCCACTCGACGTCCAGGCTCTAGAATCCACGTATTCTCGCGCGCAACAGTACTTGGAAGATCAACGTGACACGGCTGCGGAAGTGCAAGCTAGCATGGATGAGCTCGATAGCTCATTCGATGAAGACATGGCTTCGCAGTCGTACGATCCAGATCCTTTCGCAGCTGCAAACGACACTGTTTCGAGTGATGGCGTGAAGAAGCGCAACGCGAGGAGCGCACTCACGCAAGCAGTGATTGGTGCAGAGAGAGCTTTGCGCGCTGCGACTCTCGAGGCTGATTTAAGAGCAGCCCTCACAGACGAATCTAGTAGGTCTGTTGAGTCCGTCCCACGACTTGAAGAGTTGCTCCTGCGGGCAGCAAAACTCGCCGCGAACGCGCCTCCGCTCACCCAAGAAGGTGCCGCCAAATTAAACACGTTGGTGAGTCGCGTGCAGAGCCGCGCCACTGCTTTGCAAGACATGGAAGGCGCGCGTGCGGCTCTCCTTGCCGCGATGACGCCTTCAACGAACGGAATCGATCAGGCTGTCGGTGGAATCGACGCCGAAGATGTCAAAACGTTAGAGGCTGCCATCTCTCGAGCGCGCTCCTCTGCGTGGCCTTGGCAATTAGATGAATTGATGGAAAAAGCAGAACGCGTGCTCGTGCGCTGGCGCCAGCTCGAGCGTTTAGAGACTGCCATAACGAGTAGAAGCAAGACTGAGCTTCGCTTGGCGCTCGCAGAAGCTGAGCGAGGTAACGACTCTTTAGACTTGGATACTCGCCGCGCCAGAAAGGTGCTTAGTGAGCTCGAAGCGGAGTCTGCCTTGGAAGGCGGCGATCAGCGTTTGCGCGCGTATTTTGCGGCGAGTAAAGTTGCTTGGGCGAGCGGAACTGTGACTCCTGAAAGCGCCCGAATGCTGCTTACACTGCGAGAGAGCTTGGATATTACCCAAGCTGAACACGAACAGATTCAACGCATGGCGACCGCTGCGAGTGATACCGTGAAACCGAGTAAACCGGCGCCCGCGCAGAAATTGGTGAAATCAAAGGCGCCGGTTACGTTTTCGGGGCGAGATGATGTCATTCGTGGCCCTCTGTTCGAATCCGACGTCGTCGAGGATGTTGATATGGTTCCCTCGGAAACGACGAGTGTAGAAGAGTTCGAAGAAGCACAGCTAGCGTGGTCGAACGCAGTTCCCGATGAGGACGGAGTTGGTGAAATGACGGGCGACGCATCCAGCGGATGGAGGCGCGTGGGTGAAAGCATCATTTACAACGAAGAAGAAGTCATTGGGATTGGAAGCGCCGGGACGTACGTCTTCCGTGGCTACGTCAAGCACACGTCTCGAGCTCGACATGCCGTCGCTGTAAAACGCATCGTGCGTCCACCGGGTGAGAAGGGGCGAGACCTGGTGCAGCTCGTCGAGCGGGAAGTAGAGCTCATGACGGCGTTGAATCAGTCACCTCTCGTTCCATTCTTTCATTGCTGGGGAATCACTAGCTCAAACGTGTTCATCGCGCAAGAGCTGTGTCCCGAGTCTCTCCGGGAACACATCGCGCGTCAACCGAAACTCGCGCCGACAAAGAGAATCAAGCTACTTCAAGGAGTTGCGGAAGGCATCGCTTGGCTACACGATGGGTCAAAAACGCAAGGTTGCATCACACACAACGATTTGAAGCCAGAGAACCTTCTGGTCACGTCGAACGGCCAAGTTAAAATCGCCGACGTTGGCCTCGGGGTGCGTCTTCGCAAGGAGAGCGACGATAATCAGTACTCGCTGGGTACTTTTAGCAAGTACGGCGTGTCCATCATTCTCGCGGGTCGAGCGCCTGAAATCCTCGCGCGGAAGCCACTGACACCCGCCGCTGATATTTGGGCCATGGGTGTCGTCTTCTACTATGTGCTCACTGGATTGAATTCCCCGTTCGGCGAGGATCCGTCCATCAAACCGAGTGACGATGAGATTCTCAACGGGCGCTACAACTTGCAGCGACTCATGACGACTCACGGCATGACGCCAAGACGAGCCATCGAGGCTCGACACTTGCTCTCAGCCATGCTCTCCCCGGATCCGTCTCGCAGACCTACCGCAGAAGAAGTGCTGAGGCACCCGCTGCTCTGGGACGACGATGTGGCCATGATCCGCGTGAGCGAGCTGCATGCGTCGTCAGCGAGCCTCAAGAGCAGCCTGACAAACATTTTGCAAAACGTGAGTACCAAGGCTTTGTTAAACGGCGGAGGCAACGAACGCGGCGCCCTATTGGCTGCCGTTTCGATGGATTTACAGGACTGGCAACGTCAAGTCGACCCGACGTTGCTCTCGCGCGTGTTTTCGCACTCGCAGAGAACAGCCGCGTCGCTGCCGTCAAACGGCGCCGCCGAAGGCAAATCGACAAAAAAGGCAAAGGGCGGTGTCGAAAACAACCTCAAACCGTACGGTTCTGGTTTCGCCGATCTCTTGCGCTTTTGCAGAAATGTCTACGAGCACCCACCGGTGGATAAGGAAATCGCTCCAATCATCACCAAGCTCATCGAAGCCGCAGGAGGCGAACGTTCCTTCCTTCCAGAGGGTGTCGATCCCGAAGGCGCGCATCGACGTCTCACCAGAAAGCAACGCCGCGCGCTCTTCGCTTCATACGTCACCGTCACCTTTCCCGGCTTACCCTTGGCTGTGTACGAATGTGAACTCTCCACTCGAACAGGCTCGTCTTCTCCGTCCGCGTCTTCCTCATCCAACGGTATCGCCGCCTCGAGCGCGACGACGCCGTGAGCGCTCGAGTGGACGCGTGTATCCATTGCACGCACGCACGACTCGATACATGTATAAAACATAAAACAAGAGTATCATTTGTAATTTTTTCATTAAAAGATTCATCCAGACATGCCCGGAAATTATCCAAAGTACTTACGACGAGTAACGAACACCCGCGTGTGAGCCCCCCAGAAAAAGTTTTCAAAGACACCACGCGATGTTATACTACATGCCCATACGTTGTCGACACCGCGACCTTTCACCGCGTTCAACCCGACGCGTCGCGAACCCGAAGCACCACCGCTGCGTGCGCCTTGCGACATACGACGGCGCATCGCGGTCGCTCCACACGCGAAGCATCATGCAGGTACGTCCGTTTGAACGATGATACCGAATCGAATCGAACGCGAGCTCGACGCGACGAACGACGGATGCGCGCGGCGACGTGAACGAGAAAGAACCCGACGACCGACCCTCTCCGTCACCAATCGAAACCTTTTCCGAGACGCACCTTCGCGATCACGCGCGCGATCGGGGGGGTGGGGGCGGTGCGAGGAGGTGGATCGCGACGCGTCGGATCTTTCGCGGTAGCCTTCGTCGTCGTCGTCTTCGTCGTCGTCGTCGTCGTCGTCGTCTTCGTCGTCGGCAGCGGTGAAGAGGGACCTTCGATAAAGGAGGGTTCGTTTGATCGTCGGCGTCGTCCGATCACCGCGCGACGTAGAGGAATATTTTTCGTCCGTCTCTGGGGGTCGAATTATCGAGTCGTGAACCGTGAAGAAATGTGACTGACGACATGCAACTTTCGTTTGGTTTTACGCGTTATTACGCAGTCCACCAACTTGTCTCAAAGTACTTTCCTCGGGGCGCAGTCCGCGGCCCTTCGCGGTAACGCGAAGAAGTCCGCGGCGCGCGTCGTTAAGAGCGCGCGCGTCGCCAAGACGAACGCGATGCTCTCCATGAGCTCTGGCCCAGCGACGACCGAAGGTTTCGGCTCGTGCTGCTTCAAGGGTGCCGTCGCAGACAAGTACCTCAGCAAGTACGGAGAATCCGCAGCTTTGCTCGAAAACCCGGCCTGGACCAAGGATATGGCCAAGGCTGACATCATCGCCAAGGCTGTCCTCGACTGGGCTGTCGATAACGGTGCCTCTGTGTACTGCCACTGGTTCCAACCGATGGGCTCCTCGGGTGTTCGTCACGGTAACTCTGGTCAAGTCCACCAGTCCATGTTTGACTTTGCCAAGGATGGTACCCCGTACTATTCCTTCACCGGTGAGCAATTGCTCCAAGGTGAGACTGACGGTTCCTCCTACCCGAACGGTGGCATGCGTGCGACCCACACTGCGGGCGGTTACCTCTCCGTCGACCCGTACTCGCCGATCTTCCTTCGCGAAGACACCGTCTTCATCCCGGCCGCCTTTGTCTCTTACAACGGTGATGCCCTCGATGAAAAGACCCCGCTTCACCGCGCTACCGCGGCGTTGAACAAGCAAACCAAGCGTTTGCTCAAGGCGATGGGTCACGACGTCGGCTCTGCGTCCGTGTACGCCAACATTGGTTTGGAACAAGAAATCTTCTTGGTTCCGCGCCATGCCTTCTATCGCCGTCCGGATCTTCAGTTCACCGGCCGTACCATCACCGGTAAGCTCCCGGCCCGCGGTCAAGAGATGAGCGACCACTACATGGCCCCGATCTCCAGAGCGACGGCGGCTTTTGAGTGCATGCGCCAAATCCAGCAAGAGTGCTTCAAGATGGGCATCCCGCTCAAGACGCGTCACCGCGAGGTCGCCCCGAACCAATACGAGTTCGCGCCGATGTTCGGTAACGCCATCACTCAAGTTGACCAAAACTTGATGATCATGCAAATCATTGAAGAAGTTGCGTCTGAACACGGCCTCGCCGCACTGCTTCAAGAAAAGCCGTTCGCTGGTGTCAACGGCTCTGGTAAGCACAACAACTGGTCCATCGGTACCTCTGATGGTCTCAACTTGATGAACCCGAAGCAAGTCAAGGCGGTCACTGGCAACTCAGAAATTTTCCCGTTGGTCATGTCCGCCATCGTCTCCGCGGTCGACAAGCACGGTGATTTGATGCGCCTTGCCATCGCGTCCCCGGGTAACGACTTCCGCCTCGGTGCCATGGAGGCCCCACCGGCTGTCATGTCCACTTACCTCGGCCCGTCGATCACCGACTACCTCAACACCGTCAAGAACGGTTCCCTCGGTGACTACACTCCGCAAAAGAAGGATCTTGCGTTCGGTACTGAAACTATTCCGTCCATTCAAGTCCCGGCGGAAGACCGCAACCGTACCTCTCCGTTCCCGTACGGTGGTAACCGCTTCGAGTTCCGCGCCGCCGGCTCCTCCCAAAACGTGTCCCTCGTCAACACCGTTTTGAACACCATCTCTGCTGAAGCGTTCAAGATTGTCGCCGACCGCCTCGAAGCCGGCGAAAAGCCGCTCGCCATTGCGCAAGACTTGTTGACCAAGCACGACAAGGTTGTCTTCAACGGTAACGGTTACGATCCGGAATGGCCTGATGAAGCCGTCAAGCGCGGTATCTGGCGTATTGATGCCGGCTGTGACGCCATCGCTCGCTTCGATGACGACAAGAACGTCAAGCTCTTCGAAGAGATGAATGTGTTCTCCGCCAAGGAAGTCACCGCTCGCAAGTCTGTTCTCCTCGGCCACTACGTTGGCACCGTCGAGATGGAGGCGATGACCATGATTGACATGATCAACCAACACGTTATCCCGTCCGTCAAAAAGGCTGATTTGGGTAACCCGAACAAGCTTGGCGACGCCGTCAAGACGCTCAAGGGTGCGATTGCGGAAATTCACAAGACTGAAGATGAGGTCAAGCAAGCCCAACTTGCGCGCAACTTGCGCCTCAACACCATGGGCGACATCCGTGGGATTGTCGATGACTTTGAAGCTCGCTGCCCGCCGGAGGACTGGACTCTCGCCACTTACCCGGAGTTGCTCTTCCTCGACACCTACCCGGAGTCTGAGTACGGGTGCTAAGCTCATTTGCGGTGTAGTTGGAGACCTCTATTATAGCGCTCGACTGCGCCACACAGCATTGTCACATTATAAATATCAAAGCTACCGTTATTGCTAATTTCACATCATACAGTATGAACGTTTAAACTACTTCTTGTCCCACTTGCTCGGCTTGATTTCGCAGCTCGTGACTGAGCAAAGGTGATGAACGCTCGACCAGCGCTTACCCGCGTTCCTCGTCTCAGCATCAGAGCGTGAAATCTTTTGGGGGAGTGACCCTACCATCAACGTCGGTGGTAGAGCTGGTTTCTTGTCTACATCTGGCAATTGATGCGCTATCTTTTCCATGAAGACGAGCTCTTCTTTCTCGAACGCGACTCGATCGCTGCTAACGAGTCCGCGCTTGAAAAATTCAAGTCCGCTCACCATTTCAAGAGCCGTCAACGGAACTACGAAGCGCTGAAGCGGTATTTCGTTTGGGATGGGGGCGTTTGGAAGCACAAACGCAGCACAGGCGACACGCGCACCATCATCTTCGACGAGTACGACTTTGAAAAAGTGTGTCGGCACATGCATCATGGCCGGCGGCGTTCCAAGAACAGGATGGCGCATTTGCCATTGGGTCGGCTTTGGCTGCTTAAATCTCACGATGTCGCCATCATTGGGACTCTGGGCTCCTTCTTCTCGCGCCGTTTCGTTTTTCGCCGGCAGAAAAAGAGGACCCGTGGCTACGTACGCGGCTCGTCCAGATTTTTCTTGAACGACATCCCGAACAAACTGTTCCAACTTAGCCCAGTAGTCTCGATTAAATCCATCGCCAACTTGCGGCGAGATGTTTGAAAGAGAGAATGTTGAATCCATATCCTCTTGACTTCCTTTTTGATCGGCAGCAGCGACCAAATGCCCTCTGTCGTATCCGGAGCCTCGATAGTCCGATAGAGCGCTCCTGTGCTTCCACGACACTTCATTATCCTCGTGAAAGTCAGACCGCTTCCTCGTCCCCGGCCCGTTCAGCGTCTCCGGCGTAATCTTTTCTATGACCCATCTCGGATTCCGAGTTCGACCGTCGAAAGCGCACGCGTACGAAGATTTTTCGTGAATAATCGAACTCGAGTCCAACGGCCAACCGTGTGTCAACGCTTCATGTTCTACAACCGCCGCAACCTTTGTCGCGCCAGCGGCAGGCGCGGATTCGGACGCTGTTGGTTGATTGTATCGCTTGAGCGAGTTGCGAGCGTGCGTGTAAGCGACGGTTGCGCCCGCCGTGACTCCTAAGAAAAAGCTAACTGCTAGTGAAGACACCCCCGGTTGCGGTTTTGATGCGGAACCACGGCCGGAAAAGGACGAAAAGGACCGCACGACGACCATACGACGCGGCGTGTTATTGAAACCGCCGTGCGGAGCCCCCCGCATGGATCTGCGTGTCGACTAATGAGGGGAGCTGAAGTTACAACGAACGGTAAAAAGACTACTTGTATCGCGCTGCAGTTGCAGCTTTTGGACGACTATTGCTGAGTCGCGGCCGCCGCAGCAGCCTCGGCCGCCGCTCTCGCCTTCTCCTTCTTAGCCTTATCCGCCTCGGCCTTCTCGTCTTCGATAGCCTTCACCATCGTGTCGATCGTATCAGCACTGAGCATCTCTAAGCCGCTTGTAGGCGAACGAATGACGCCTATTTCTATGTTCTTTGAACCCGGTTCAACTACCTCGAGAAGAGCCTTAAGGGTAAACTTGATGGCCTCCTCGCCGCTAAAGTTGTCGTAGTGCTTCTCAAGCCACTCTCGGACAGACTTGGAGTTGCGCCCGGTCGCATTAGCTTTCCACTGACTGTACGTACCGCTCGGGTCGGTGTGAAACAGCTGCGGCTTGCCCTCCGGCGAGAAACCGGCGATCAGCGTACTCAGACCAAAGGGTCTCACCCCACCACTCTGCGTATATTTTTGTTGCACCCCGCCTACGTAACGAGTGATGTACTCGACGGAAGCTGCGTCTTCGAGCGTCAAACGGTGGCTCTGGCACTCAGTGCGCGCTCGATTGATCAGAATACGAGCGTCCGCCGTCAAACCGGCGAAGGCGACCGCGATGTGATCATCCAACAGCTGGATCTTTTTCAGCGTCCTAGAGTCCTGGAGCTTAGGCACCGCCTTTCGCTCGACTCCGAGAACGACAATGTCTTCCCCTCTCACGCCCACAGCGAGCGTGCCCTTTCGGACCGCCTCCATAGCGTACTCAACCTGCAAGGGCGAACGAAGCGAGATCGATTAGGTTTGGTTCACTTCGCCCACGAGCGCGCGCAAACTGCGTTTCCATCGTCACGAACGAGTCGAACACACGCGAAAGAGTATATTTCGTCGGATAGGTGTACCTGGAAGAGATGACCGTCAGGAGAGAAGACGGTGATGGCGCTATCGTACGGCATGGTTACGTTCTAACCGTCGTTTCTAGATCTTCCCAGTCAGTTGCCTCTGTGTTCAAAAGCGGTGCGCGCGAACGGCGTGCGATGCGAGTCGTCCCGTCGTGCCTTTCCCGCGTTATTATGCGTCGCGGTGGCGGTGGTACCCAGGCGTCGCACTGTGGAGAGAGGTCAACAGCTTTTGCGAGCTCTAGCACCAGTTTTCGAGAGTTGTCGCGATACAGCACTGTACAGTATAAATTACAATTGTTATCGTGTGTGTGCGAGACGCACGCGGATGGTCGAGCACGCGTGTATGGGACGTGCGGATGGTTGATTAAGCCCCGAACGTGCGCGGAATCCTTGGTGGCCGGACGCCTACTCCTGGCGGACTCACATTTTGGTCCTCGGTGCCTACGTTTTTGGAGCGGTTGTTGTGTTCAGCCAAGTCACCGACGCGAATAATAAAACGCCTATGCATGTGGGATAGCTCTGCAGATGGGCGGAATACCGTGAATTCGTATGATTCTCCCGGGGGCGTAATCTTGACGCGTTCAAGAATTTCAGCACCGTTCATCACCACCCCGTTGACTGCCGTAATCACGTCACCGACAGCCAAGCCGGCGAGAGCGGCCGGGGACTTTTCAATAATATCGACAATGACCGTTCCGACGGGTAACTCGTTCGCGCGTTCTCCAAACGCCGAGTTGGCGGTGAAATTATCAACCATACGAATACCGATGAATGGATGAGGCACCTTCTCTCCCGCCGCCAAAAGACTCACCACTCGCTTGACAGTGTTGATAGGGATGGCAAATCCGATGCCCTCGGCGTCAGCTCGAATGGCAGTATTAAGTGCCACTACTTCGCTGAACTCGTTCACGAGCGGACCACCTGAATTCCCTGGATTGATGGCGCAGTCGGTTTGCACGAAATCCACTCGTCGGTCTGTGATCCCGAGTTCTGCGGATGTACGGTGCACGTTACTGATGATACCGAGGGTGACCGAGTTATCTAAACCGAGTGGATTTCCTAGTGCGATGGCGTAATCACCTACCTCCATCTGATCGCTGTCACCGAGGTTGGCAGCGGGAAACTTGTGTCCGGAACGCGGTTTCAATTGTATGAGCGCGATATCCGTCAACGGATCCACACCTCTCACCTCACCGTCGTACACGTTACCGTCGATGAACGTAACCTTGACACTCCCTTCACTCCTCACCACGTGGCTATTCGTCACCACGTACCCTTCATTCGCGTCTATGACGAGACCGCAACCGGTTCCGCGAAGGAGTCCGGCTCGCGCATTTGACGACTTTCCGCTCACGTTCCCTCCATTCGTCCCGTTACTCACGGGCATCGGTCGTTTGAGAGACATCGACTCGCTATCGATGCGCACAACCGCCGGACCGATGGCATTCGCCGCGTCTCTGACGAACGAGTTTCTCTTCTCGCGTCTTCGGTTCCGTCCTCGTTCGTTTCCCAGCATCATTCTTTCGTGAAAGTCAAAGCCTCCGCCCGCCGTCGTCGACGCCGGTTGCGCGCGTTGCGCGTGCGAATCCGGAGGCATCACCAATCCCAGAGATGCCATCGCCGACGTCGACGCGAGCGCCACTGCAAGCGCGCGCGCGCGCACGAACTTTACGATTGTGCGACACGCGTTTGATTCCAGTTGCGAATTCTGCTCTTCGCTTTCAGAGTCAGCATCTTCTCTCAACGCCGACACCGCACGCGCGGGTTTGCGACCGGTGGTGCCGCGCGTCGCCCGTCGATGTCGTCGACGTCGAGAGGACTGCGCGGCGACCGCCGGCGGTTTCACCGACGCCGTCGCCCGCATGGTCGCGCTAAAGCTGAACGAGCGCGGAAATCGTTGCGTCACAGTCTGCCGGCTGTACGGAGTGCGCGCGATGTCTCCTCGCGCGTTCTCCCGCGTCGTCCTGCTCCTCCTCGCGATGCTCGCGACTTGCGCGAGCGTCTCCGAGGCGATTCACGTACGACCGCGATCGCGACACAGCGGGCGTGCGCTCGGCGCGTCGCCCGGGAGACGAAGACAGTTTAAGCCTCCACACGGCGCGTTCGGTGCGAAGAAGGGACGCGCGCGGGATCACGTCCCGGTGAAGAGGACGAAAACGACACCGAAGAGAAATTCGGAGATGAAACTGAGCGCGGCAGAGCTGGATGAGGCGTCGAGGCAGCGATTGCGAGAGAGGATGGAACGGGCGCGGGACGAAAAGGGCGCGTTGAATGACTTTAGGCGACGTCGGCTTCGAGAGTTGGATGCTGAGTACGAAGACGTTGGAGACGTTGGAGATCACGCGAGATGGGACGCGTTGGATGATGTTCCAGATGCGTTGGTGTGTGATGCGTGCAAGTTGACAGTGAGAGGGGTGCACGCCGACGCGGTGGACGCTTCGAGGACAATGCCGCAGTCGAGCTGGAAGGCGTTGGACGAAGAAATGCGAGGAGAAGTGGTGCGGTTGGTGTGGACCGAGTTCACGTGCGCTCGATTTAAAAACGTAACAGCGCTCAGGAGGGATCGGGAAGGACGGCTCGTTGATTTACGAGCCGACACAAGAGAGTCGGAGATTACTAATCCGACTGAAGCTAGAATAGCGGGTGACGACGTCGTCGACGCGAAATCAGCGGAAATGCTCGCGAACGTGTGCGAGCTCTTACGGAACGACACACAAGTCAGCAATTGGTTGTCAGCTTCGTTAGCCGCTTTCAACGACGTGCGTCCAATGTCAGATTTGTCGGCGCGCAGAACTTGCGACAAAATTGCTGCTGACGGAGCATGTACGCCGGGTAAAGATGAGCTGTGAATATTTTTTCGTCGCGTCGCATCTATAGTCTGTCTGTGTATTGATTGGTACTCTACTATTTGTTGTTGTCACATCTATCACCGCGAGCGCTTGCGTCCAGCTTTCTTCTTGACGAAAGCCTTTTTGAACTTTTTCACGCGCAAATCGGGTCCAGTCTCCCGCTTATCGTTGCGTTTACGCTTCTTCTTTGATCCAAACTCCGCAACTTCGACATCCAAGTGGTAATTCGCCGCCGCTTTTGTTTGTCGTGAATCCGGCTCCACCTCTCTAGCCTTGGAATTCTTCTTCCCTCTGAGATATCCCGGCAAGTGACTTAGGTGTTTCGCATCGGGGTGCTTTGAAAGGCTGGTATCGTGTTTCAGTAACGCCAAATCTTCCGCATTGTCTTCAAAGTGCGCCGCGAGACGTTCAGAATTAAGCAGTTCCTGTCTCAGCTCTCTCACGCGAGCCTCCTTGACGGCATTCTTCCCCACCGCGCGAGCGGCGTCTTCGGCTCTGTACCGCAAAGCATCCACGGCTTCCTTCGGAAGACGGTCAAACTCTTTGACCACCTGCGTCGCGGCGACGGTTTCACCAACCTCGCTCGCAAGTTTTTCTTGAATGACAGAAAACGCGAGCTCGTCCGAAGGCGCGACCAGAGTAATGGCAGTGCCAGATTTGCCCGCTCTGCCAGTGCGTCCAACGCGATGGACGTACGCCGCCGCCGTCAAAGGGACGTCAAAGTTGATGACGGTGTGCACCGCCTGAAAGTCAATCCCTCGAACGACACCGAATTCCTTATCTCTACGATCCTTCTTTTTCTTTTTGCTCTCCCTAGTCGGCGCCTTGTCTTCTGGCTCCTCGGCGTCTTCGTCGAGTTGCGCTTCATTTTGATCCTTCATGTTGGCGTCGTCGGCGGCAGCCACCATGAAATCGTACACACCCCGGTTAAACTCTTGCAAAATGTGCGTGCGCGAATTTGCCGGAAGCTCTCCGTGCAATGCACACGTCGGCACGCCAAACTTGTGCAAGAAGAGTCGCAAACGCACAGCCGCATCGGCGTTGGAGACAAAGACGAGCACCTTCTTCTTACACAAGCCCAATCGAAGCAACGCCATGCAATATAGCAATCGATCGACCGCCTTGGGTATTTTCAACGAGTAGTGCGCGATGTTTGGACCGCTTTTACCGACCAAAGACGCGTCATCGCCTTGTCCCGCGGCATCTGCGGCGTCGTCTTCGACGTCGAGCGTCGTCGGCTTGTGCGCGACGACGTCTCTCAACTCCTCAATCTCCTTGCTCATGGTCGCGCTCAGCATCATCACTTGGGTTCCACGCTTCACCGCCTTCATTACCACCTTGATATCGTCCACGTACCCGAACGACAACAACAAATCCGCCTCATCCAGGACAACCATCTCCAGCCCGTCCTTCAACGCACCCGGCGGAAAGTACCCGCCTCTCGCGCACTCCGCCACCCTCGACGGCGTCGCCACCAACACATCCGGCGGCGACCCCGCGGTTTCTCGCAAAACATTCGTCCCAACGTTCGCCGCCGGGAGTTCCCCGCACCGCATCGCCGGCGCGACAACCTTCAACAGCGCCGCGCACGCTCTTCGCACTTGGTGCGCCAACTCGCGCGTCGGCGCCAACACGATCGCCCTCGGTCCGACGACCGCGTTCCCACCGCTCTTCCCGCGCGCGAGAATCTTGTGCAACGTCGGCGCCAAGTACGCGTACGTCTTCCCCGACCCCGTGCTCGCTCTCGCGACGACGTCTCGTCCCGCCAGCGCCGCCGGAAGCACCGCGCGTTGCACCGCCGTCGGCGCCGCGCACTTTTTCAGCGTCAACGCTCTCGCGACGCCCTCATCCAGGCCCAGCGCCGTCCACGCCCCGACGCTCGACGCCGACGCCGACGCATCCGAGGGTTCGATCGTCTCCATCCGTCCGTCGCCGCGCCGCGCCGCGCCGCGCCGTTCTGTCGCGACCACCGCCGAGCGAGCGTCCACGCGTCCACGCGTCGTTCGGTTCGCGCCGCCGGTCGGTCCTTCCCATTTATTAGGCGAATGTGACTTTAATGTATGTACGCGCGCGTTTTCAAGAATCACGAACCGTCAATTGACCCCCTCACCCTCACCCTCGATGGAGTGCGTGCGTGCGTGCGTGCGTGCGTGCGTGGAGCCGAACGGAATGGATGGATCTCGCGCGGGCGCGAGCGACAGAGACGGACGCGACGAGGGCGAGGACGAGCGAAAACAACCCCGAGAGTGCCCCTTGAACGAGCCACCGGTGGACGCGAAAGACGACGGGGTGAGGGGCGGATCGACGGGCGCGCGCGAGAGAGAAACATGTCGTCGAATGCGAGCGACGCACCCAAGGATTCGCCGCAGACGACGCGACCGGGACGACGGGAGAGCGCGTTCGCGCCGAACGTGAAGAAGTCGGCGTCGAGGTCGAGGTTGGTGCCGTCGACGACGGGGGGCAAGGCGAAGAGAGGGGCGAGGGAGCCGGCGGAGCCGGCGGTGGAAGACGCGGCCGCGAGCGAAGCGAAACGGGCGGAACCGACGACGGGCGAAGCGGCGACGACGACGACGACGACGCCGGCGAGGCCGAGCTCGAGGTTGGGACGGAGCGTGACGGAAAATGCGGGGGAGACGAGGAAGAAGAGTCGGCTGGCGGGCGCGACGTCGGCATCGCCGGCGGGATCGGCGAGTCGGTTGAGGACTGCGCGCGCGACGGCGGACGCGGGCGGAAAGGCGACGGACGCGAGAGGTTCGGCGGGGAAGCGACCAGTGGGTTCGCCAGGGGTGGGAGCGGTGCCGCCGCGTGCGGCGACGCCGTTGGGTTTTCGTTCGCCCGCGCCGAGCCGGGCAGCGAAGCAGTTGGTTCCCGCGGTTGCGAGACTAGAGGCGAAACTCACGCCGCAACCGCCGCAACCGCCGCAACCATTCGCAACGCAGCCGGGAAGTCCGGTGGTAGCAGGGATCGGTTCGCCCGTGGGATTGGCGCTCGTCTCGCCGTCTCCGCCGCCGATGGCGATTCCTGCGCACAGATGGGTTCGCTCAGCGGGCTCCACGCGCGGTGGACGCGTCGGAGATAGCAGCAAAAGAGACGTGTTGGAAGCGACGGCGTCCTTTGCGGACGATCCGGCAATGACGATTCGCGATATCATTCGCCGCAAAACAGCCGAGGAAAAGATCAACGATGCAAAGGAGCGCGTCCTTAAGAAGACACCCAAGCCCATTCCGGAGTTTGCGGCGAAGAAGAAGGCGGAAGCGGCGGCGAAATTGTCAGCCTCGCAACCACCCCAAGCCCCACTATCCGGAGTCAAACCCATCATGGCTCCTCAAGTGCAGGTTATCGACGGTAACATCGTCATCAACCCGCAGTCGCTGACTGTGAACGCATCGGTGGAGAAGAAAGTCCACGCCTCTGAGTTTAGACACGTGGAAGAGAACGGTAACCGTCTCAATGCAGCCAGCTATTCGCGCCGAGTCAAGGCGGAGAAATGGAGCAAGGAGGACACGGAGCTCTTCTACCGCGCCATGACTCAGTTCGGCACCGACTTTTCACTCATCGCGAGGCTCTTCCCTGGTCGTACTCGTCGTCAAGTCAAGAGAAAGTACCTGATCGAAGACCGAGCCGATCCCAGGCGGGTTGAGGCAGCCATCCAAAACAGAGACCAAGATCCGGCGTTGTACAAGAATTTGATCGCCGTGCTCAAAGCCCAAGCGGCCGAGGCTGAGCCCGCCAAGGAGGATATCGACGCGCGAGTTGTTTTGGACGGAGACAGTAAGGAAGATGCATCGAGTGACCCCGAACCGGCTGCGCCGAGTCCGAAGAAGGCGGACCAAGAAGCACCCAAGGCGAAGGCCAAAGACAAAACAAAGGCGGTTGCGTTGGCGCCAGAGCCGGCGGCAGTACCGACGAGTCGATCGATGCGCTCGAGAAAGTAGATGAAGAATTGTTTGTACTAATAGAACACGCTTTTCAGAGGTTAAGGAAGTTTATTTTATCAATACGCGTGTCTAATTGGGATGTTTGCCAGATTCTACGCCCATAGCTGCTTCAAGCCGCGCGATGGCGGTGTCGAGACGCGCGTCTGTGCGCGCCAACTCGTGCGCCACATTCTCAATTGTCGCCCCGCGAATGCGCTCGACGTGATCCTTGAGCCCGAAGAGCAACCCATGAAAACCCGTCAAGTAGGACATGAGATGTTCGACATGCGCCTTGTTCGACGCGACTGAAGGTTGCGGCGTCGTGGCGGCATGATCTGCGTACTCGTTCGCCGGCGGCGACAATTGCGCCGGTCGAGGCGTCGGCGGCGGAGACTTTTGCGCAGCTTGTGCACGCATCTGAGGCGTCCCATTCGTCGGCTCTAGCGCCACGGCGACCCTGGCGGCGCCGCCGAGCCCCGTTCGCGCCGCCGGCTTGTCTCGCGCGTAATCCGTCTCCAATGCCTCCGACGCTCTCGACGGTGTCTTCATCCTACGAAATGACTTTTCAACCTCAACAACACCACTATCCATCGCTGCCCCATTCGTCGCGTGACGCCCCACCGGCGTCCCGCCGCCTTTCCCGGCCGGCGTCTCGACGCTCTTCGCCCTGGCGCCCGCCGACGCCTCGCACCCCAAGTCAACCTCAACCGCCGCAACGCACCCTTCGTGCCTCAAAAACTTCCCAAACTCATCCGCAAACATCGGACTTCGTTCTCGTCCCCAACTCTCGAAATCCGTCGGCGCGCTTCCGTCCGCCGCGCATCCTCGCAGCGCCGACGTCTCGTCGTCTCGAAGTTCTTTCAACACGCGAAACAAATTTCTCCACTCGGCGTACCTCGTCGAGACGACTGCGGAAAAGTTCGTCGATCCGCTCGCGAGTTCGGCGAAGAGTTCCGCGGCGCGTCGGCGGGATTCACGCTCCGCTTCGTCCACGCACTCGTTCGTCAACATCGGTCCGCTCCGCGCGGTTCGTCCGTGCACGTCGGCGTGTGCGGGGCGCGCGGTCAACGCCCGCGGAGCTGTCGCTCGAACGCGCATCTGTATGTGTAAACAGTGTCAATGCGCCCACACGGGTTTGAAAAAACAACGGTCAAACGCGTGGGTCATTTTGAATTACACACGGGCTTTTGAATCTTAATGTATGAAACGTGTATGTTCCATATGTCCGGTCGTTGGAACATTGCACTATTCTGACACTCCATAAAGCCATCAAAGGCTGGGAAAGAAAAGTCGTCATAAACACACTGGCGCCTTCCCGTCGCCAGGGGGAAGGCGTGGCGCGGTCGGTTGAAGGCGCCCGACGTGAGTGCTCGACGAAGACGACGACGACGAAGACGACGACGACGAGGACGACGAACGCGTCATGGGGGTCCCCTCGGCGGAAGACATAGAGTTCGGCGAAGATGGTGGGAAACCCATCGTACCGTTGGATGAGGACGACATCGCGCTGCTCAAGACGTACGGACTCGGGGCGTATAACGACGCCATCAAGGATCTCGAGAATGACCTGAAGACGATCTCGAAGCGCGTGAACGACCTGTGCGGGATCAAGGAGAGCGATACGGGACTGGCGCCGCCGTCGCAGTGGGACTTGACGGCGGATAAACAGGCGATGCAGGAGCAGCAGCCGTTGCAGGTGGCGCGGTGTACGAAGATCATCAACCCGGGGACGGATGATGCGCAATACGTGATTAACGTCAAGCAAATCGCAAAGTTTGTCGTCGGGTTGGGGAACGAGGTGGCGCCGACGGACATTGAAGAAGGTATGCGGGTGGGTGTTGATCGGAACAAGTACTTTATACAGCTTCCTTTGCCGCCAAAGATTGATCCTAGCGTGACGATGATGACGGTTGAGGAGAAGCCCGACGTGACGTACGGCGACGTCGGGGGGTCAAAGGAACAGATTGAGAAGCTGAGAGAGGTGGTGGAGCTCCCGTTGTTGCATCCTGAAAAGTTTGTCAAGCTTGGGATTGATCCGCCAAAGGGGGTGCTGTGTTACGGCCCGCCAGGGACGGGGAAGACGCTTTCGGCGCGCGCGGTGGCCAACAGAACCGACGCGTGCTTCATTCGCGTCATCGGTAGCGAGTTGGTGCAAAAGTACGTCGGTGAAGGGGCTAGATTAGTGCGTGAATTGTTTCAAATGGCGAGAAGTAAAAAGGCGTGCCTCATTTTCTTTGATGAGGTGGACGCCATCGGAGGCGCGCGTTTTGACGACGGTCAAGGTGGAGACAACGAGGTGCAGCGTACGATGCTCGAAATCGTCAACCAACTCGATGGGTTCGACGCTCGCGGGAACATCAAGGTTTTGATGGCGACGAACCGTCCCGATACCCTCGATCCGGCGCTCTTGCGTCCGGGTCGTCTCGATAGAAAGGTGGAGTTTGGTTTGCCCGATCTCGAGTCACGCACTCAAATCTTCAAGATTCACACCCGTTCCATGGCTGTCGAGCGAGACATTCGCTACGAACTTCTCGCCAGACTTTGTCCCAACGCCACAGGCGCCGAAATTCACTCCGTGTGTACCGAGGCGGGCATGTTTGCCATTCGCCAACGACGCAAAACCGTCGGCGAAAAGGACTTTTTGGACGCCATCAACAAAGTCATCAAGGGGTACCAAAAGTTCTCCTCCACCGCGAAATACATGCAGTACAACTAGTTTTCGTCGTTCACGCCGACGTCTTAGCATTTGTTCGTTTTCACACATCACAACCGAGTCGTCTCGCGCTTCAAAACTAAGCGCTCGTTTTGTAATACCGCACGGCGACAATAGTTAAAAAAAGCATCTTCATCGATCGAATCACCATTCAACGAAACGGGTCGGGGTCTGGGACTCCCTACGATTTCTTCGAGTAACGAACCGTCATCACACGCGTACCGACACACCGACGTGACACGCGCAACCAAAAAGTCACACCCGGGAGCGGCGCGATATCGTCGTCGGCATTCCTGCACACGAAGAGATAACCATGCTCACCTCCAGCTTTACCGGCGTCCGCGTCGCGTCCAAGACGACGCAAAAGGCGCAAAAGATCAACACCACCGTCGAGGCTCGCCGTACCAAGGCGTCCGCGCCGGCGAAGAAGTCTGCGTTCAAGGTACGCGGAAATGCGACGCGCTCGAGATCGCGAGGCGAGACTGCGGCAGCGCTACCGATCGTATCTTGCCGATATGCTGGTTGATGCGTTCTCTAGTGACTTTGAGGATGGCTCTGACGCGGTCGAAGGAAGCTGTTCGATGCGGAACGACGCGCACACATCGCGACGCTGATCTAATGGCGCGCGAGCGTTCGTGAAACGCGTCGACGGCGGCTCGAACGGCACCGGTTGATTTGGAAATCGAGCAGCCGTCATTCGATTGGGAAAAGCCAGCCAAACCAGACTGGCTACATGCATACAGTGCGGAGGAGAAGGAAGAGACTGACGATATTTTCACCACTTTTTTGGTGTCGCGTTCGCCGCGCCGCAGGCTGCCAAGTTCGGCTCCATCGCGCCGCCGGACTTGTACCCGGAATTCGGCACCTACCCGGGCGGTGGTGAATCCCCGATCGTTCCGTTCGGTGACGAGAAGAACGCCGAACGCGAAATCATCCACGGCCGCTGGGCGATGCTCGGCGTCACCGGCGCGTGGGCTGCTGAAAACGGTACTGGTATTCCGTGGTTCACCGCGGGTACCCTCTGCACTCCGGATGACTGTACCGCCGTCGCGGACAAGTTCCCGGGCGCCGTCGCCCCGCTTGCTCCGGAAGGCTCTGGCTACCCGTCCTTCTGGGCGGTGCTCGCCATCGAAATCTTCCTCGTCGGCTCCGCCGAAGCTTACCGTACCGGTATCTTCGAAAACCCGTTCCCGGAACTCACCCAAGGTGACGTCACCCCGGGTGGCCGCTTTGACCCGCTTGGCTTCGCCGAAGCCGGTGACCTCGAAGAGCTCAAGATCAAGGAACTTAAGCACTCCCGCCTCTCCATGTTTGCGTGGTTGGGCTGCATCTTCCAAGCCCTCGCCACCCAAGAAGGCCCGATCGCCAACTGGCAATCCCACGTTGCGGACCCGGTTCACTCCAACGTCCTCACCAATGCGGCCAAGGGTTTCGGCTTCTACTAAGCTCGTAACCAATGAGAAGCAGCTTCACCGCTCTCTCGCTCTAGATTTGGTCTCAACTCGCATAGACTCTTATTAGCTCGCGAGCGCGTGTGATATCGGAACAGAATGATTTCAAATGCTTCCCGCCGAACGCCTCGCTCGTCGATTCCTAACGCGCAATCATGTTTACAAAAGCGTGCGCGCTCAAAGCCGTCCATGTCTTTCCACATTCGACTCGTCGGCTGACGAACGTCGCGCGCTCCTCTCCAACGAGATAGGTCCCAGGCGCATCACGTCACTCTACGACGTGTATTCGCGGCGGCGATAAGCGGCTAACTCACGCTCGACGTAGAGAAACGCTATCCGTCGTCGCTTAATCGCGCGACGTCGACTGTATCGCACGCAGCGCGACGCGCGAGGTTAGTTTGAGCGAGCCGAGCGACGGCTTGACCTCGACCAGAAGAAAGGGACCAGAGACGCTCGGAAACGGCGAGAGACATGGGACGGTCCAAGGGTGAGCCCAAGATTCGGATCAATCCGAACTCCAAGGGTAAGGGTAAGCGCGACGTGGCGTGCTTGAACGAGATGTTCACGCTCTTGACGTGTTACAAGGCGAATAGCTTTGAAGAGGGCAAGTGCGCCAGCGCCAGAAAGGCGCTGGACGCCTGTCTAGATGTGCGCGCGAAGGCGCCGAAAAAGATGAACACGATCAACCACCACTTGAATCGTTTAGCCCGCATGACGAAGAAGTGATCGAGTAGAGCGTGCGCCTAGGATAAGATTAGTAGCTAGTAGGAACGAGTCGGTCGACTCGCGTTTTAAGAGAAGAATTGTTCAAGTTTTTTTTCGCTGTGTTCAGATATTACACCCGTCGCGTCAACAACAAATCCAAGCAACGTTCGCTTCGCTCCGGGATTCACCCACTCTAAAGTTTGTTCTACTGTCGTGATGATTTAGTTCACCGTCGCCATGGCGATTTCCTTCGGGATGTTTTCCTCCGGAATGGTGACGTACTTAGAGAGGATCTCGCGGAAGCGTTCACCAGTCATCGTTTCGACTTCAAGGAGTTCCTCGACGACGGCGTCGATCGCTTCACGGTTGTCCCTAATTTGGCTGACGGCAACTTCGTAGGCTTCGTCGGCAATGCGCTTGGTAGCGACGTCAATGTCGTTGGCGAGCTTCTCAGACATGGAGTTGCGAGCCATCATGCGCATAATCATGTCACCACCTTGAGCGCTCGGATCTTGGAGCGCCCAGGGACCAACATCGGACATACCGAAAGTAGTAACCATCTGCTTCGCCATGGAGGCAACTTGGGCGAGATCGCTGCTCGCACCAGTAGTCACTTCCGCCTCACCAAAAATCACTTCCTCCGCCGCGCGACCGCCGAGCGCGCCGACAACGCGAGCAAAGATCTGTTGCTTGGAGATTAAAGACGGATCTTCACCCGGGATAAACCACGTCAAACCCTTCGCTTGACCACGCGGGATGAGGGTCACCTTTTGGACCGGGTCGTGGCCCGGAGTGAGCGTACCGCAAATGGCGTGGCCAACTTCGTGGTAGGCGACGAGGCTCTTCGCCTTGCCATCATTGAGGCGGGTGCCTTCCATACCGGCGACGATGCGGTCGACAGAGTCATCAACTTCAGTGATGCTGATGGCGGTCTTACCGCGACGACCGCAGAGGATCGCGGCTTCGTTGAGAAGGTTGGACAAATCAGCGCCAGAGAAGCCCGGGGTACGCTTGGCAATCATTTCAAGATCAACTTCTTCTTCGAAGCGCTTGTTGCGAGCGTGAACGCCGAGGATTTCGACGCGGCCCTTGAGGTCTGGAACGTCAACGGTAACTTGACGGTCGAAGCGACCCGGGCGGAGAAGCGCCGGATCAAGAATGTCAGCGCGGTTCGTCGCCGCAATGACGATGATACCCGTGTTCCCCTCGAAACCATCCATCTCGGTAAGAAGCTGGTTCAAGGTTTGCTCACGTTCATCGTTACCACCACCGACACCGGTACCACGGGAGCGACCGACGGCATCGATTTCATCGACGAAAACAATGCACGGGGCGTTCTCCTTGGCCTTCTTGAAAAGGTCGCGGACGCGGGACGCGCCGACACCGACAAACATTTCAACGAACTCGGAACCAGAAATGGAGAAGAACGGCACGCCAGCTTCACCAGCGATAGCCTTGGCAAGGAGGGTCTTACCAGTACCCGGCGGACCAACCAACAAGCAACCCTTCGGAATCTTGGCACCAACAGCGGTGAAGCGCTCCGGGCGCTTCAAGAATTCAACAATTTCCATGAAGTCATTCTTGGCTTCGTTCACACCGGCAACGTCGTCAAAGGTGACGCCCGTGTTCGGTTCCATTTGGAACTTGGCCTTAGACTTACCGAACGCCATGGGGTTGTTCGGGCCGCCCATGCCTCCCGGCATGCCACCACCACCTTGTTGACGGCGGGTGAGAAGGAACAAGCCGCCTACGAGGAGAAGCGGGAAGGCCAAGTTGCCGAGCAAGTTGAGGAAGACTTGGCCGTTGTCTTCAGTGTTGGTATGCGCGGCAAAGTCAACGTTCTTCTCACGAAACTTCTTGAGAAGCTCAGAGGAAGTACCCGGAAGCTGAACGCGCACGCGTTGCACGCGGTTACCGAGCTCCGGAGAGACGGCTTCGACGATCGCTATCGTGCCGTTCTCGTAGAGGTCAACCTTCTTGACGCGACCCATATCGAGGTACTCGAGGAAGCGAGAGTAAGACATGCGAGACGATGCAACGTCATCCGCAGCCTTGGCCGCGTTCATGGCGCCCGGAAGGGTCGCCGCAGCCGCGAGCATCGCCGCCTTGAGTGCTTCGCGGCGGCTCGGAGCCTCTTCTTTCTGTCGAGATTGTAAAACACCGCGCGCGCAGTCTACGTCAGTCACCATACGAATCGCACGAACCGCCATCGTCGACACTGTCTTCTCTTCTCGCGTTTCCTCCACCCCGGCTCGCCGGGACCCAGTCCACGTTTTCACCCGCAGTCAACGACACGAAAGATGCGTGACATCGCATCCTTCAAAGCGACCGAGGCGCGTGCCCTCGCCCTCGCCCACGTCTCGCTCTATCCGCGCCCAGGCGCGGCGTCGCCCGTCACCCTGCCGAGTCCATCCCGCGATCGAGCGCGAAGAAATTCATTCCATTCCACGCCCCAACGCATCGCGCGTTGCGTCGTCGCGTCGTCGCCCTCGCCCCCGTAAATCAAACCACGCCCTCGCTTACGTCGACGCCTTCCACGCACCTTGTTCGCGCTCGCGCGCACGCATCGGATCGTCGGTTTTCTGCGCTGAACACGCGTCGACGCGAGCGTCGGCGCGCGGGTCGCCTTGACGGCAGTAGTCGCGAACGCCATTCGGTGCGCTCGGGCTCGGTGATGTGCGTTCGGAAAGGTCGCGTCCGCGCTGTGACGCCGCGACCTGGGCGTCGGGCTCGACGACGTCGATGGGCGTCCTTCGCGCGCGAAGGACCTTTTTCGTGTCGCTGATGACGTCATCGCGGTGGTGTTTCGGACTTTTGGTGTTTTTCTAAATACTACTGCGTTTTGTTGCTTGTGTATTGTGAGTTCCGGCGTAATGATCATCGATGAAGAGCCCATCAAGGAGCGGGGCTCTGCAAAGTCGGATGGTTGCCCACCAGCGTCGCCGTCGTCGTCGACGATTGGATGACGAAGGAGGGAGGAGTATCGGGGCGATTTCGGCGCACGTGTCGTATATCCAGCGCTCGAAATCACTCTCGCCCGTCGCAAATGCGAGTTTGTCGCGCACGGATGCGCCGAAGCCGTCGCTCGCGAGCCATCGACGGTTGTATCGCTCAAACCGAGACGGAAAGGAGAGGCAATCGATTTTGCCAATGTTGGCGTGGAGAAAGATCGGGGCGCCGTCGTCGTCGAAATGTAGCATTGAGTTGCCGAACACAGAGATGCGTTGGGGCGATGTCACGCCGACTTCGTCGGGGCCGATTTGGACGAGGGAATACGGAACGCCTTCGGCTCGAAGCGCTGTGGGGAGTAGTTCCTTGTCGCCCCATCCGAGATATCCATTCGTTAAATCTGCAAACACGTCAAAGTGTACGTTGAAGAGATATGATAAAAGTAAGGCTCTCCAGGGTCCTTCGCGAGTCTTATCGATGAGCATTTGTCCCGCTTCATGCGATGTATTGCGATTCCAAAAGTTTCGGCGCAAATCTGGCAGTACGTCAAAGAGATCTGGCGCGGCTGAGTTGATCCAAAAGTCTTTCCACAGCATTACCCCAGTGGTTTCAGATCCTTGAAATAGCTTCGTGACGTTCGATAACGCAATGTTATCAGCATCGAGATATAATATTTTGGCGAAACCGCTGAAGAGAACCGCGAATAGCTTGAACGTAAAACGGCTTGTGCGCATGATTCGATCGTGTTGCCGAAGCTCTGCGAAAGAACGCGCCGTAGCACCGAGTTTCTGCAGTGCGTGTACTTGGGTGCAAGATGGGTAATCGTGTTTCGGGAACCACACTTCGACGGGGAGGTTGGAACCACCGCGACGTAGCGAGTGAATATTGATCCAAAGCCCAGAAGAAATATCAACATTTCTCGTGGAGCCTACAATGACGATACCGCACCCACGAAAAAGCCCTTCTGGTGGCAATGTAGGAACTGTGCTCCTAAATTTATCCACGCCGCGTCTCAATCGGTTGACTAGGACAGTTGGAAGTCGCCCTCGCACGAGAGTGAAATCTGTCTTCAGCCGTCTACGCGAACCGATTAATTTTGCCGGCATCGTCGCACGACGAGCGGCTGACAGCAAATCATCCGCGAGCTTACTCATTTTTCTCTCTATATCGGGCTCCAAACGCGACGCAATGCACTCTGGCGACTGCTGCTTCATCGATGGTTGCACGAACGCGTCTTCGCGAAAATCATGAGGCTTTGCGCATTCCGCGTTGCAATCGACAAACAGTTTTGGACACGCCACGTGCTTGGTGGTGTACGGTAAGTGTCCATGACTCGAGCACAAACAGAAACCGGATTCGGGCGTCGTCGAGCGCCCACTCTTCAGTAAACTGAAGATCGGAAGAACTTCGAATCGTTTGACCGGTGTGCCATACGGCTGGCATCCCCTGGTCGGGATGAAAACGCCATGCTTCTCTCGACGGACGACATCGATGAGCGAACAAAGAATGAGTGCGGTCGAAAACAAAGATGCTTGTAGGATTGACCTCTTTATCCGGACGCGTTCTTTGGTTTTATTCGCCGTTTTGTGTATCATCGCGAGGAGTGATGTGAAGCGTCACATCCTCGTTGAACGAGATTCGATGAAATGTTCAATTGTATTACATGCAAGTGAGAGAGAAGAAATATGATACAGTCGGAGGTAGTTAGCTCTCCATGTGGTACTGGCCATACGGCTTGCGACCTGGCGTAGACGGATCGACGTACTCCTTCTTCTTGATGCAGTTGGAACCGTCTTCGTAGCACGCCACATTCATGTGAGTCCACACGCCTGGGGTGGCCCATGCGACTTCATCCTCGATGCCGAGAGAGTTAACACCGCGGATGATTCGGAAGTAGCCCATCTCGCCCCAGTACTGGCCCCAGGAGTTGCGCACCACCCAGTACTTGGTACCGTCTTCAGCGGTGCCCCAGCCGACGATGGAGACGATATGGTTGATTTCAAAGTCAGGGGTGTCCGAGTAAATGCCGCCAACGTAGCCTCGAAGACCATCCGCGTCGATACCGGCAGAAACCGGACCTCGGGCGTAAATTTCAGCCATGATGGCGTCTTCACCGGAAATCATGCCGTATTCGGCAACCGTGGCGTTCGGGAAAGTACTCAAAGCGCTGCAGAAACCGCCAAACTCGGCAAACGTGCTGCACGTGCGGCACGTATTCATCGCTGTGCACGTGTAATCACCGCCTCGAGCGCAGTTGCCCTCCGTAGATTCAGCGCTACATGCTTCGTACGGCAAGCAGGTGTCAAACGGAACGAATCCAGTATCGTGAACAAATTGATATGCACCCGTGTGACTACCGCCATGACACGAACCCGCAATCTCAGTTCCGCAGTTCAGAATGTGCTGAATCGCAAGATTCACATCTTGAGCTCTGTGCTTACCGCTCGCGATCTGAATGCGATCCGCGAGCGCGCTCATCGCACCGTGTGCCCAGCAAGACCCACAATATTGCGGAATGTGTTGGTTGAGTGACTTGCTCAAAAAGTTGTGACCCTTCACGTTGCTCCACACGAACGTTTTCGGTAGCGTATCAGTCTTGACATACTCGTGTGGTTGCGCCGACAGGACGACCGAACGCTTATCGTGCCCTGGCATGATTTTGTACTCGTTAAAACGCTTCGGTGGCGCGTTTCCAAGGTGCATTCGCGACATGAGATTCTCGAGCGTCTTTTCGAGTTGGTCGACCGGTATAGACCGAGCGGACGCCGGCGCGACGACGGCGAGGAAGAGCGCGAAAGTGATGACGGTGAGACGCGCGAATCTCATCTTTGGATGTGTGCTCGTGGTTTCGGCGGGGTCGATCGAGAGGTGAATGAGCGTGCGCGCGACGACGACTGACGCTGTTGCGACGGTTGATGACGTGGATGGATTTTTGAATATTACCGGACCGGTAATACCGGTACATTTGGGTTTAGGCCTCAAAGTGCCCACCGCTCGAGACTCGGTGCGCGATGAGTAAACTGATCGGTGTTACGTTGCGGATGATCTAACTAGGCGCGACTATTATTTCTAAAGTGATTCGGGCTAAGCTACGCGTGCCGAACGGGTGAGATCAGTCCCACCAGTAGGATACACTAAACGAAGTAGTCTTGGCGACGACATGGTGCCACCATCCGGGCGGAATGTAGAGCGCGTCTCCCGGGGATAAAGTGGCCTCGACGAATTTGGCATCCGTGAAGAGTGGGAACTTATCGTGATCGGGATTGATGACGTCCACTTGAGACGTGTTTGACATCTTTCCGTCGTGTGGATACATGCGTGGCGTTTGTTCCGGCGAAAACAGTCTGACCCGTTTCACTCCAACAACCTGACACAGGAGATTGTGATGGGGATCCGTGTGCGCCGGAGATATAGTATTTGCCGGGCCGAACCACGCGTTCACGGCGCAGGGTGTGCCTGTCCCGAGCGCGCAGTACATCGGTTCTTCCACATCGAGCTTTAATTCCGGACACTGCTCAAACAATTCGTGTTGCGCGAGGTATCCCACAGACTTGTCACGATGCGTGTCAGCTTCTTCTGTGTTATCGGTACCTTCATCAAAGTATTTATCCATGAATTCTCCCACAGTCATCAGCTGCTGAGACCATTTGTCATCCATGTACGAACCGCCGAGCTCGATCGGAACCGTCCTATCGCCGAGAGTTGTGCGCAAGTACTCTTTGCTACTCCACTTACGCGTCGCTTCCCAATGACTCACGGCCCGTTCCAACACCACTGGCGTCCCTTGATTAGTAACAGATCGTTCACCATTCTTCTCAGAAAATTTCGCCATGTAATCGCCATAAAATGTCTCCATCGATACGTCCGTTCGACGGTTAACTGTATCGTCCGCCGTCGACGAAAACTCATCGTAGCGAATTCTATATTCACCCTCTTCACACTTCGCGCGCTTACGCGTCGGATAACGCAATCGAACATCCTCTATCGCTTCGCGTATCTCGGGCAAGAACGTCGGCCCACTGAGCATCGCCGCCAAGTCCAACTCACGTAACAATTTTTCCCGCGTCGTTGCTCCTTCTTCGTCGGCTTCGCCCTCGCCCTCTCGCTTCTGCAACCAAACCAGTGTGGCGACGCCGTACGTATCACGCCACTCTCTCTGCACATCTTTCCAATTCCCGATGTGCAACGCTTCGTGTGCCAACGCGCGCGCCGCTTCGATCTCTCTGAGCGTCGAGGTTGACCAGTCTGCCAACACTTTCAGAGCCGTCGACCCACCGAACGCGCGTCCCGACGCTCGAAGCGTCCGGAACCGTTGCGACGCGAGCAGCGCGCGCGTTCGCGCCTCCATCTTCGTTATCTTACGCTGGCTCACGATCACGCGTCGGTGGCGTGCATGTCGTCGAAACGCGCGCGCACTCGTGTGACGCGCTTCACTCGACGACGCGCACCGAAAGTTGGCCTCTTGGGAAACACAATGGGAATCAGCGAAGAGCGCCAGCTGCACGGCGTCGAAATTGACATGATGGAACTCGTCGAGGCGAACGCAAAACGCGTCGACGCCGTCGAGGACGTTGCGAGCGATGCGTTCGTCGCCGCGGCGAGCTTCAACGCGTTTAAAACCGAAGGTTGGATTCCAAAGTCGTTTTCAAACGTGCACCTTGGAAAACCGATGCAGCAAGTGTACAACGGGTACTGTCAGCTCGCGTTCGACGCCGCGATCAAGTACGTTCGGACGGGGACGACGTTTGGTACGCGGGTGTCCGGGTTGTATGCTTTGTATGGGGTGTACGTGACGCAACTGGAAGGGGAGAAGGTGAGGATTTACGTTTGTAAAGAGACGCTGGACGCGTTGGCGGACCTGTGCGTGGAAGCGGATAAGTTTGGAGTCGAAGCGCCGAAGATGATATTGAAGACTCTTTTGGATGCGCACGCGTTTATTCTCGGGGTGAGAGACGTGACGGGTGTGCCCATGTCTCGGTTGGGTACTGGAGCTCCCGAGGTGTACAACGAGTTCAGCGAACAGGAAATTGTGAACGAAGCCTTGGGGCATCTTTTACAGAACACGCTTGGGGACAGAGTCGCAGTGATGCGCGAAAGCGCTTCCAAGTACGCGCAGGCGCTCGCGGCGTCGACGATGATGGGTGACGATCACATCGCCGCACCGGTGACCATTTGCGACACGGTGGATACTTTGCTAAAAAAGTCAGGCGAGAAAATAGACAGAGCGCTCAAGCCTTCCGTGCATTCTGGGGAGCAGGGTCAAGCGGGCGCCGCGAAAAGCGGGTGATTTGTGGTTGAACTAGCCACGCGATTCAAAATGTCCACGCCTTAGAACTTGCGAGCCGGTGGCATCGTCGGCGCCGATAGAAGCCGAATGATAGATAGCGATGTAACATGAGAGACTTTACGGATTGAGTACCGTTTTATTAAATCGCTATGCTGGCAGATAAGAAGCGCGCGAGCGTGATACAGTAGTAGTAGTGGTGGTGGTGGTGATTGTTGTAAAAGTGCGTTGCGTTGTGACCGTTCTGTAAAAAGTACAACATTTTTTTTTGGATGGGTCTCGTCTTCGCTCGGCCGAGCGAGCGACAGACGGCTCATCTCGCGGATGGAAGGCACACGCACCTCTCAACCGCCTCGAAGCACGCGCCGCATCGGCATTCGTTATCTTCGATTCGACCATGGACTAACGGAAGCTCTGCTCGCAGAAGCATCAATCCCTTAAGTCTCGTCCCGTTATAGTGACTCGCCAATCCTTCAATGGGAAACGTTCCGTGGGGCGCCCGGAAGCCGTACGCGTGATAGAGCTTTCGAGCGCCGACGTTATCGCAGTGCACGTGCGTCCAAATCTCGTGCATCCCTCTCTCCACCGCGAAATCACTCGCGCACTCGAGCATGAGCCTCGCCGCGCCTCTTCTCCGCGCAGCGGCGTCCACGGCGACGTTATCCACGTACGCGTACGACGCCCCCTCGCCCACGCACACGCCGTTGATTTGACTCGCGCACGGACCCTCACGCACGCTCACATCTAAGCATCCAACTAAACCGAACTCATCCGCCTCAGCCATGTAACACCGAGACTCCATCGCCGACCCCACCTTTCGCGTCGTCCGTTCCCTCAACGCCTTGCGTTCTCTCTGAGCAAACTCTCTGTGAAACGTCGCCGTAAATCTTGGCGGAAACGGCAACTCTTGCCTTTCCAACAAATCATCGTAAAACGCCGTCGCCCGCAACTGCGCCGCGATTTCAAACGCAGCGTCATCCTTCGCATCGACCACGCGCATCCCAGCCCCGGTCCTCGCCACGACTCGGTACCCGACTTCATCCTCCTCGGTGTCCTCCGCCGCGTCCAACGCCCGATCCGCCACCGCCTTTCCGCTCGTCGTGCTTCCTCGTCCGTTCGACGCCGCCCCTTGCCCGGCCGTCCCGTTCCCCGCGACGTCCTCTTTTCCCACCGGCACCGCCGCCGTTCGCGTCCTCCTCGTCGTCGTCACGAACCCGCCCGCCGCACCGCAGCCCGGATGTCGTCGCATCGCGATCGCACCGCTCGCGATGATTATCGTTCCTCCTCCTCCTCCTCCTCGCGCGCCGCACGTCGCCGACGCCGACGCGCTTCGCGACGACGCGTGCGTTCCAGATACCCACCGTCCGGGGGTAACCGCGGCCGAGGACGACATCGTTCACCGTCCTCGTCGTCGCCGCGTTCCGTCCAGCGTGTGACGCTTCGAGGCCTCGAGCTTCCCCTCGATCTTCCCCTCGAACGTTCCGCGAGTCTTCACTCGTTACACCGCCTGGATGGTGGGCAGCGATCACGGGCGATGGACGCGGCACGGAAACACCCGGGAGTGAAATGGGTTCAAGGGCGAAGTGAAGAGCGAACACACTCGAAGGAAGAACGCGTGGATGTTTTGGATGGATGTTTTCGCGCGTCACTTTGAGGAGAACGACGAAGACTATCGCGACGATGACGATGACGTTTAAGACGGCGATGACGCCGACGCGCGTGATGGGGGCGACGGGAACAAAGGGACGACGACGCGGTGGTCTTCTTCGGGGCGCCACCAGGGTGACGACGACGCGGGCGGAAATGGGACCGGAACTGAAGGGGTCGATCGATAAGTTTATCGCGGAGAACAAGGTGGTGCTCTTCATGAAGGGGACGAAGGAAGCGCCGAGGTGTGGGTTTTCAAACACGTGCGTGCAGATTTTAAACTCCATGAACGTCCCGTTCGCGGATGTGGACATTTTGGCGAACGAGGATTTGAGACAAGGGATGAAGGAGTACTCAAACTGGCCGACGTTTCCGCAGTTGTACGTGGGCGGCGAGTTTTTCGGTGGGTGTGACATCACCGTGGATGCGTTCAAGGATGGATCGCTCAAGGAAGAGCTGGAACGCGCGATGCTCGAGTGAGAGGGTCGAGGGATCGCTTGATCGAGCGTGGGGTTGGGCGGTGACGACGAGCGGGACGCGTCTAAGTAAGCGCACGTTGAACAAACGCTCCGACGATGATGATGTAATTAATAAGACGAGCCGGTTTATTTTTTTATCTACTCGTTGTGAATATGACACAAAAGCTAAACTAGCCGCGAATGCTCGCGCGCTTGGCGGCGAAAGCAGCGGATTCTTCCTCATTGAGTCGACGACGCTTGAGGTAAACGGCGCTCGGTTTCCAGTCAACCACCTCCTTTCCCTTGGAGTGCTTGGATTTCTTGACCAAGGAGAGTTTGGTGTGCAAGTCGACGTACGTGACGGAATCATCGTTGAAGAAGAAACACATGTTCCCGCCGCCCAAGTTGGGATCGTCGCGTTGAATCTTGTACACGTAGTCTCTGACGTAGTCGTACGGCTTCTCCTCGCCGTCCAGTTCGAGGTAATCCTCCGACATGGCAGCCTCTGGATCTTGCGGGAGCATGAGCGTCAAGAATCTCTCGGTTTGATCATCTTCGTTCACGATGCTAAATGGTTTCACGACGCCGCAGTTCAAAGCGTTTTCAACAACTTCGGCCGACTTGCCAGCGAGCGACGGAACGTCGAGGTGCTGCTTCTCGTCAAAGAGCATGCGGACGTAATCCATCGGCATGCGTTCAAAGTCGGGTAAGACCGGGAGCACCTTGGCAACCTTGAGACCCGGTTTCGTCGGATGCACGGGAACCTTCTTCGCCGCTTCGAAAGAAGCTTCGATTTGCTCCACTTGCGACAGCTCCACCTCAGCGGCGGAGTCTAAGCCGCCCGCCGCGGCGAGCTTTCTACGCTTCATCTCCTTCTCGCTCAAGCCAGTTCTCGCCTTAATAGTACCACCAGAGATGTACTGCGTGTTCATCAACCACAACGCGTCCGAGGCATCCGGTCTGTTGGCTGCGTGCGCGCCACCACCCGCCTTCGCAGCGCGCCTCGACTCGCGTTCGCTTGAATCCATCAAAATCTCGTGATCTTCCGGGTCCATCGTCGCCCGTTGCTCCGGAACCCGATACGCCCGCATCAACGACGGATCTAACGGAATCCCTAAATCCTCGCTAAAGTCCCCTCTTCGCCTCAACCCGTCGTACAACGACAAGTGCGAGTACTCTGTCAATGCGCTTCGATCCACCCTAGTCTGCAACATTTTCCAATCCACCGGCACCGGCGGCAAATCATTCTTAAACTGCATGTGACACAGGAACGCCGTCTCGCGTTTCAATCTATTCTCCTCCGTCACCGGTTTCGCCACCGCCGTCGCCGGTTTCCCCTCTCCATCGCGTCGTTTCTCTTTCCCAGCGCCCGCAGACGAAGAAGATCTCTTCTTGGTCGCACTCGCGCTCGACGTCTTACCCGCCGCCTTCCTCGCTTCCGGTTCCGGTTCCGTCGTCGCGTTCGACCTCGCGCTTCGTCTCGTGCCCGCCATGGTCGCACGAACGACGTGGAACGAGAACCGCGCGCGCGCCGTGTGACGACAGATCGCTCGAGGTTTCCGCGCGCGGTCGCGTTCGAACTTGGAATTTCGAAAGTTTTCCCCTGGATGGGACTGCGGGTGAGTTAAGTACGATGTGTCCGCGATAGTACTATCAATCAGTTTTTCCGTGCGAACACGCGCCGCAACACACCAAGCGGTGCGAGTCGAGTCGTTCTCGTCTCGCGGCGGCCGCGTCACTACGCGAACGAGCGAGTAAAGGGGTTCACACCGACGAATACATCGTCATGTCTGAAGCGCCGCGATTCGGCTCGGCCGCGTTCCGAAGCGATGCGGCGACCCACGCGGACACTCAGGTTCGCGATTTCGACGACGAAACCAGGGCTCAAGTTCTCAAGCAGTTCGAGTTTTATTTTTGTGACTCAAACTTGCCGCGGGATAACTTTTTGCTCGAGGAAGTGCACGAATCCATGAAGGCTGGACGCGGTGGGGCGGTGTCCATCCCCCTCATCGCCGGGTTTTCGCGAATGCGGGAACTGTTAAAGGCGTACGGGGGCAAGGAGAATCCGAGAAACGTGGAGCAGATCGCGAAGACGTTGGAAACGAGCGAACTCTTAGAGGTTGTGGACGGGAACGCGGTGAAACGACGTGATTTCGGGATTCCGGCGGACATCGATCTCGGCACTGAAGACGGTATGAATGCCTATCGCGAAGCCAAGGTGGCGGAGTTGGACAAGAGATTTGTCTTTGTGAGCCCGTTTGCCAGGGACACCTCCATCGAGCAGGTGCAAGAGTACTTTGCCTCTGTGGGTAAACCGGTGCAATCGATCCGTTTGCGTCGTCATGCCGTGAGCAAAGATTTCCGTGGCTCCATTTTCGTCGAGTTCGCCACGGAGGAAGAGGCTCGGGCGATGTCGGCTCGAACGGATTTGGAATTCCAAGGCGCGACGCTCTCGCTTCAGCTCAAGTCGGATTACTTGGCGGAGAAGCGAAAGGAAGCCGAGGAGAGGAAGGCGACGCAGCGCGAGGAAGCCATTGCTCGAGGCGATGATCCGGATGCGCCGCCGCCGAAAGAAGAGTGGATCTTCGTCGGTAAGGTTTCCAAGGAGTGGGAAGAAAAACAAAAGGGACTCGTCGACGCCGAGGGTGGACGCGGTGGCGGACGTGGCGGCGGACGCGGCGGCCGAGGTGGACGCGGCGGCGGACGTGGCGGCGGACGCGGCGGCCGAGGTGGTCGTGATGGTGGTCGAGGCGGTGGACGTGGCGGTGGCCGAGGCGGTCCAGACCGCGAAAAGCGCTTTGGAGGTGGTGGCGGCCGGGGCAAAGGGGACGGCGATCGCCCTCGATTCGGACGTCCATACTAAAGTTTTGAAACGATGAATCCAACTAGTACAAATGATTATGAAACTAACTCTTAAATGTCCTTTTCGCTGGCGACTGACTTGAACCGTATTCGCCCTTCCATGATCGCTTCTGTCGGCGTAAGTGCGAGTGACGTCAACACGCGTCTCGCGTGTCGCTCCAACGCTTTGGCTGCACGATCGTCGCCTTCCCCGTCGAATACATTTCTATGCAACGCCTTGGCCAATTCCCCACCCCCAAGCTCCAAAGCTTTATCGTACGACAACGCATTTCCGTAAAATGTCTTCTCCAGGTCCTGCAGCCACTTCCTCACCCGAACCCGAACCCCTTCTTCGTACACTCTCCGTTCCACGTCATCTTGAAACGCGTCGTAAAACATCTGACTAAACGCCTTGGCGTCTTCCCCTTCCCTTCGCAGTCGACCCAAACACGCCCAAACGTGTAAACACGTCAATGAGTGATGCGCGACGAATGTCTTCTCCAACCCGTGCGTGGCGTACAGCGCGTCTTCATCCATCGCGCGAGAGACTTCAGCGTAGAGCCGCTCTGCACCTCGCACGCGCCGCGACTCGTCGCTGAAATACCCTCCGAGTGAGAGCAATGCGCGTCGCCAACCCGTTTGCGAACGCTCTGGGATAGTCGGTTTGGGCGTCGACGTTCCGTCGTCCGCGTCGCGCGCGGTGATTTCGAGCGATGCAGGCTTGCTCGACGACACGCTTGATGACGCACCCGATGCGCTCGATGTGCTCGATGCGCTCGACGTCGAAGTCGTGAACGCTGCCGCTCTCGAAAGCGCTAACGTCGTCAACGGGGTTCGAACGACGTCGACGTCGAAGGCGGACGCGGAGCGCTTGATTGCGAAGACTCGAGACACCGCCGCCGACGCGAGCATCGCGTGTCCGACGCGGGAAGGCATCGATGGGGTGTTCGATGCGGAGCGGGAACGGGCGGCGACGCGCGACGCGGTTTGTGAAAGTTTGGATTTTTTTTCACTTTCGTTGCGAAAACCAAGCAATCCATCCAATGCGATGCAGTGCAGTGCGATGCAATGAGCGTTAGTTTACGTCGCGATGCGACCGAGGCGTCGTCGTCGGGCGAGACGACCGATCATCGGGTTCGTCATCTGTCTTCTCGTCGTCGCGGTGGCGGCGGTGTGGATCGATGGTGCGTCCGCGCGCGTCGTTCGCGTAGACTCGAACGACGAGGACGGCGTCGGTGGTGGTGGCTCAATCGAAGCGACGCTGACACAGAGGTATCCCGGGGCGGCCACGTATGTAAAAATGAAGGTGAAACTCGGGAGGTCGTCGGCGGGGGATAGCGACGGACCGGTGTGCGTGACGGTGCACGAGAGAGGCGGAAGCGTCTCGGGTGGAAGGGGGACGGGTGGTTGCGAGTACGCAGACGTGGGAGAGGTGTACGACCCGGACGGCGTCGGTGGAAGCGGTGCGGTCGGGAATGTGTGCGGGAAGATGGGTGATAAGATTATTGCGAACGCGAACGGGCGAGAGTTTGAGTACGTCGATTCGGATTTGCCGCTGTATGGCAGACGAAGCGTCGTGGGAAGGACGTTGGCAGTTTGGAGAGGCGATAGCGCGTCGGACGCGACGTTTAGCGGGAACAAGAGACCGGTGGCGTGCGCGAAGATTCGAGAAGACGGCGACGTCAAGTATACCGTTTTGCAAGCGCAGATCGGGACGACGCTCAGTCGAGTGTCGGGTGTGGTTACGTTTAGTCAACCGTCTTCAGACGTCTTGGCGGACACAAAGGTGACGGTGAAGCTCGTCGATCGCGCGCAGAGCCAACAGTCGAATAATGAGTATCGATGGGCGATTTTTTCTGGCTCGGCTGGGATCGCAAACGCGTGTTCGCGCGTCGGTGAGGTGTACAATCCGCATGACGTAGAGGCGTGCGACGAGAGAGGCTCAGGCTTACCCGACGAGGACTGTCCGGTGGGAGAGATTACATCCCGGCACGGCACCTTATCGGCGCCCTCGCTCGCGATGTATACCGATTCCAACTTACCTTTGAGTGGACGGGATTCTATCGAGGGGAAATCGCTAGTGTTGCTCGACCAGAGCGGAAACAAGGTGTTGTGTAGCGACATTAAAAAGGCTTTGGCATCTGGGCGCGCTGCCGCCGTCTCAAAGCTTAGTGCGGGCGCGCAAGTTGGTATAATCACGTTTTTACTCGTTGTATTTGTCTTTGGTTTGCGACACTATGGTCGAAGGAACGCCGGGCGCGGTGATTTCTCGAGAATGAGTAACGAGTTTAGAGAAATTCCGCTCGCTGGCACGTCTTCGTCGCCCTTTTCCATCGGGGATGATAGCGGCGAAAATTTCGCCTCCAAGGCGCGTCAAATACTGCGAGAGACGTCTTCAAAACTCGCCAAAACGGGTCAACACAAGCACAGCTCTTGAACTGAACGTAAACATTGTAGCGGACATTATAGATTGACGTAGAAGAATTTGGTTGTTTTAAAAGTTACTGTAGAGAGCTAGTAGTTTCTTCGTGGCTTCAAACCGCGCTGATTTACGGCCAGGAGGTAAACTGGAAAACCTTGCCGACGATTTCCAAGCCGGTCGGGATTTGCCAGGTGAAGAGCGCGACGTTGAGGCAGTTCAACGCGATGTGCAAGTCGCGTGCCTTTTGGTTGCCCTTCTCCATCATCGGCACCAAGCCAGCCGCCATGGCCCAGAGAACGGTAATGGTGGCGCCAGCGTAGAGGTGCGGGCCTGGGAAGAGCTTACCGACGCGCAAGTACGTGTTCATGCCGCCTTCAACGCTGAGAGTGACGCCCATGGCGAGCAACAGGTAGCCCAAGTTGGCGTGCTTGTCCTTGAACTTACCCGCCACGAGTTCCTTGCGCGTCGCCGACAACTCTTCAATCTTCTTGGAGGCCTCGCTGCCAGCCGCCGCCTCAGCATCCGTCGGCAACGTCGCCTTCAATTCAGCGATCTCATCGCCAACCGTGCGCACGCGTCTCCACTGCAACCCGAGGTACCCGGCGTACAGGGTCACCGCGTACAGCGAGCCCAAACCGATCGGGTGCAACAGCGCCGCCGACCGTCCCTCGAGAATACCAAACTCTCCACCAGACGCGTGCGCCATCTCTGGCATCGCCACCGTCGCCGCCGCGATCGCCAACGCGCTCACCGCCGCGCCGACATCCCGCGCGTTCGCCGTCTCATCATCGGCAATAATCTTTTTCTGCGCCGACACCACAGTTCTCTTCACCGTCGCGCGTCGCGCGAGTTTCGTCGGTCCCGCGCGGCCGATCGCGCGCGTTCCGACCGTCGTCGTCATCGTCGTCATCGCGAGCATCTTCGCTTCGTCGTCGTCGCACTGTGTCGTCGCGTCGCGTCGCGCGTCACGTTTCGTTTGTTGTTGTCGACGTCACGCGTCTTTCCATTTTTTCGAAAAGACATTTCATTCTTGTTCTTGTTGTTCGACACCAGTGTGACAAAATAGGAGCTGGGAAGGGGAACGACAGAGGATTTTGAAAAACGCGCGACTCTCTGACGACGACGTGCGTGTCTGCCGCGCGCGACGAACGAACGAACGGACGCACGGACGAACGGAAAGACGACGGACGACGTTTGCTTGAGTGTGAATAATCGATACGCGCGCGTCGTGAAACCATGGTGAAGGTTCGCGTGAGCTCGAGCGAAGAGCTGGCGAAGATTGAAGAAAAACTGTGCGAAGCCGTGTTGGAGACGATCGACGCGGCGAAGCGGGACCCGTCGTGGAACTCGGAGAGGGCGAAATCGTTGAAGAGACACTTGTATGCGATGACGGAGCGCGTTCTCGGGAGCGTGCGGGCGAACGTTATTTGTGGGACGGGTGAGGCGCCGGCGGAGGCGGTGAGCGAACGCGACGTGGCGGATCCCGAGCTGGACGCGCTCGAAGCTGAAGTGGCGGATTTGTCAGCTAAGGTTGCGGAACAGCGCGCGACGGTGCCGGGACAAGTGTCTAAGAATTATGCGGATCGGTTGATGGAGTTGAGACCGATGGATGACGGTGCGAATGGGGAGGACAAGGCGGGTCCGAGTGTGGAAGCGCGCGTCGACGGCGAAGCCATGGAAGCGCTTCGAAAGGAGCTCGATTCCAATCTCACCCTCCTTCCCGAGTTGCAAAACCGACTTCAAGAGTCTCTCTCCAAGTTGGGTCGTCTCATGGGTGAGCTAGATTTACAAAGACAGCGCGCGCCTCCGGGTACCGTCGAGAGAGCCATCAACGCGCCGGCTGCTTCGCCGGCGACGGGCGAGCTTCCAGCGGGCGGTGACGTAGCCACACGACGAAGACTCGCGCACGAGCTTCAACCGGCGCCGATTGCGTAATATATCATATCACTGTGTAACAAAAATCTACTCATGGTTCGTTTCCGTGCTAATATTCTGTTTGGTTCGTGTACATGCGTCTAATCATCGTCGGCGTCGAGTTGAGCCTTCTTGCATAGGATCGGTCGGGCCATCGTCTAAGTTCTGCTTTGAGTCATCGGCATCCGCATCCTCGATATCGTCCTCAACAGGCGCGGCCTCCGCGGTGGGTTGCCCCGGAGGCGCTCGGCGACGATCGGAGGCACCCTTCGATCTCGCGCTGAGCTGGTCGGCAAAGTCGATGAGCGGAGCCGCTCTCGAGTCTTCGCTGTCAACCTTTGCGATGGCATCGTCGACAATCGGGCTCAAAGCCTTTGCGTCGACAGCCGAAAACTTAGGTAAGAACGGGCCAAGGCCATACAACAAGAAGGCGAATCGATCATACACTGGCTCGGGAAGGAGCACAGATCTCACGCCTTCGTCAAACATGATACGCATCAGCAAGCGGTCGCGTTTGGAAGAGAGGCTGAACATGTCACTCAATCTCGTGGCGAGATCCGTGAACGCCTCGAGAAGCGTTTGTCTTTCACCAAGATCAGAGCTGAGGATATCAACGTAGGCACCTCGAAGCGCCGTGAGCACCGCACGAACGAGAATTTGTGGACCTGTTCGGCGCAAATCGTTGCAGTATGTGCGGATAGCGGCATCGATCCATGGCCCAGTGACCTTGAAGTTTGACAAAAAGTCAGAGCCCAAGCTTCCGTTTTCATTGATACGCTCATCATGTACAGCCATGCGGTAAGCCAGTCTAGCGGCGTCCAAGTCTGCGTCTTGGTGGGCGTCTTCCGGCGCGATGAGCTGTCTGCAATGCTCCCAAACTTCGGCGCTATCAGTCTCGCTAAGCTTCAAGCGCAACTCGCGAGCCGGGTGTGCCATGGGCAGCGTGCTCGAGTTGTAATAGTACAAGACCATGTCGCAAATGGTTGAGATGAGCGAGCGTCTAAGCGTATCACCATCTTCAAACATGTCAGATGCGCGGCGCAAAATGTTCATGACGTCGGATAAAAACTCGTTGCGCTCACGAATGTGATCGTTTACCTGCGCAGTCGTCGTGGTTTCGCCATCCATGAGCTCGAGAGCCTGCCAAATCAAGGAAAATGAAATCGATGAGCACGCCATCGCGGTCGACTCCTTGCCGGCACAGCTCGAGCGCGCCACAGTAGAGACGTAATTGGACAGCTCGGAGAGGACATCGACGCTAGTAGAAATGTTGCATTTCGAAATGAGTGCACGCAAGCGGGCAAGACTCATTCGCAACTCGAACGCGTGGCCTTCGTCTTCATTTGCAACGGTTGAGTCAGCCTTGGACATCAAGCTTTGGACCTTCGTAAGCGCCGCGGTCAACTTGGAGGAGAGATCGGCAACCGCGCCGTCGAGCGCCGGCTGCGCAAAAGTTGCAGTGGCCTCGAAACCTTCGTTACAGAAGTAGTTGAAGGCTTCTCCGCACGCCTCAAGCGTCCGCTTATCGCTATGCTTGAAAAACAAGTCTCTGATCTGCTCGGATAGAAGGGTGAACGCAAGCTCTTCGTGTTTCAGCACGTAATGTTCAAGTTTGATGAAGCGCACGCATTCAACCAACGGGGCGACGACATCTGCTTCGGCTTGATACTTGGTCATGAGTGAAGCCAGCAGGTTATCGGAAGTCATTGTCTTACTAATCTCCTCGTGCGCTTTGCTGATGGCGTTACGAACCTTGGCAGATTGCCTCGATCTCGACTTGTTGTACGGTTTTGAGATGTCTTCACCCATCGATTTTCGAATCGTCAGAATCAAAATGTTTGCAAAGAGCGACGCATCTTCCACGGCCATGTCCGAGTCGAGAAGTTTTGCGATAAACTGGACATTGCTCAACACCTTGTATACGCCCGACAATCCCTCGATGATCTTCCCTTGAGTGTTGGATTCTTCGCCAAAGTCAAGCATGAGCTGTGCTATGCCATGAATCTCGTCCAATGCTGCAGTCGTCTCTCCGCTCTTGTAACGGAGTTTGCGGTTTCTTCGATACTTTTCAGTCAATGTTGGCATGAGTGTCTTCGTAGCGCGAGCGGCAGCAGTTCTAATAGACGGGTTCTTATCCATGATGAGCGAGGTGACCACGTTCATGTGTTCTTGATCCAATTCAGTGTGCTCGTGCAAAACGGCGGCAAGTCTAATTGCCTCAACGACGACTTCAGTGCTCACATCTTGGAGCATTTCAGCCATGCGCGGTCTGAAACGACCGATGAACGTGTCCATCATCGCCAGGTGAGACGAGCTTCCGGCAAGTCCCTTCAAAGCGACGAGCACTTCCAAGCGAACACTCGCGCTCTTGTCGTTGAGACTCCACCCGAGATACTTGAGGTAAAAGTCAGTGAGGAAGACGAGTTGATGCTTCATCATCCACTTGCCCAGGGCAGTCATGCACGCGGCGCGAATACTTTCGTCGCAGTCGCGAAAGCGGTGCGTGAAAACCTTTGTAAACAGCTCTTGGATGTACTTCTCCACCAATTCGATTTGCTCTTGGGCACTGTCGATGATGCGATTCAGACTCTTCAAGACCTCCACATCGCTCTTCGCCTTCTTTGACTCAATCTCAATCTGGTTTTGCTTCAAGTCGCGAGACGTTTGCAGGTTGTTCACGACCGTGATGAGACTCGTGATGGTTTGCAACGCCATCGTCGTGGCAGCCATGCGAAGCGGACGCGCCTTGCTACCAGCGCAAGTGATGACAATTTCAGCCCAAGAAGCGAAAAGAGTACCATCGTAGAGCTGCTCGCTCTCCGCAGACTCTCGCATAGCCTTGTCGATAAAATCCAAGAAGTTATCTCTGAAACCCTTGAAGTCATTCGAACGTCTAGACAACGGATCTTCGCCGTACAAACTTCCCGCCGCCATGTCGGTCACGATGCGGTTCATAATGGTCAGACAGTCGCTTCTCTGCAGCTCTATCGCCGTCACCCCGGTCGAGCACCCCGACGCTTTGCATAACAACGAATAAATCTCCGCAATGGCTGAAATTTCGCTCTCACCGTACCGCTTACGCCACTCACCCGCCGTCAACACGACAGCTTGCCCCGAGCTTTGCAAGAGATCAAACAAGTCCCCGGCGCGTTCATCATCTTCACCACCCTCGTTCTCCACCGTAGCGTTCGCAGGCGCATTCTCGTTCCTTTTCTTCAACGCCTCCGCGCTCGCCGGTGCCTTCTTCCTCTGTCCACTCCTAGACTTTTTCTTCGCCGGTTCCGGATTCGCCGCCTCGTTTTCGTTTTCGTTACCGCTCGTCGTCGGTCGTTCCGGATTCGCCTCCGACGTCGTGACCTCCCCGCTCTTTCTTCGTCTCGGCGGCATCCCGTCCGTCTTCACTCTATCACCCGTCCGAGTTCTTCGTCGCTCCCTCGCTCCCTCGTCGTCTCACGCGCGCGTCAAAGGCTCGTCCGTCGTCGATGCGACAGATGCGATTTGAATTTTTCAAAAAATCCAAAGGCTGAACGGAGGCTCGAACCCCTCACTCACCGCGGACGTCTTCCGAGCGCAACGCACGGAAACGCGTGAACACGCTCACGCACGCGCGCGCACAACACCTCGCGGGCGCGTCCGTCGAACGCTCGTCGAACACTCGTCGAGACGCGTCTCGTTTTCCCGACTCGTCCTCGAGACGGGCAAACAAACCACAAATAAATTTACAGTGAAGATCCCTGGTGGCGTCCCCAAGAATAAGATGCGATGCCGACCGAAGCGTCGCTTCAGTCGACGACGGACGGACCGAACATGCGGTGCGCGTCGACGTCGACGTCGGCGTCGGCGTCATTCGGACGGTGCGAGCGTCCGTGTGATGCCCGCGCGCGCCGTCGTCGTCTTCGTCTTCGTCATCCGCGCGCGTCGTCGACGTCGACGAGCGAAGTGGAGCTGGTGGGTGACGACGCCCGCGACGCGTCCACGTCGTGCGCTTCGCGGGAACGACGGGCGGACGCGCTGCGGCGGACGCAGGGTCGGCGACCGCTGCACCGGGAAAAGAATGGGTTCGATTGGACGTACGGGTACGACGCGTCGTCGTCGACGTCGAAGACGTCTTCGTCGGTCGTCGATGAGACGGAGGAGGAGGCTGAGGAGCGCTGGCGAAGCGCGGAGGACACCGAGGCGTACAAGTTTCGAGGCGCGTGGTTGGCGACGAAAGGACGACAAAGCGGAGCAACTGCGAGCGGGAAACTCGATGGGGAGTTTGAGAGTCGGATGAAAGCGATGCGACGGGCGGTGGAACGGTTGAAGGCGAACGGGGAATCGTTCGAAAAGTATGAACCGGGCGGGGCAGAGTACGAGGCGTTTCTGGGAGAACACGTGGACGCGCACGTGCGACTCGCGCGGAAATTAGATAATTGGAGGGCGAATTTCGTCGTGCAGTTTGCGAGAGAGCCAGAGTACGCGGATATGCCGACGGCTATCAGAATTCTCGAGTTGGATTGGATCTCGTTGGGGTTCAAAATTCGCGCAATCGAGAAAATTTGACGCGCGTCGACGCCTTATCCGCCCGCGAGCGGAGTACTCGTTTCATTTCGTCCGTCGCGACTTTGTACGCGCGCGACCGCGGCGGCAGCAGCAGCAGCAGTATTTTAGTAGTTTCACCGGTGCACTGTTCAAGCTTTTGATTTACCATGTAGTAGTACGTAGTTACAACAAACAGGATTTCGCTCCTACGTCGACGAACGTTTCATTCGTTTTCCAGTTTTACGCCCACCGCAATGTTCGAAACCACTTTCCCAGTCGACGTCACCGTCGGCGGGTTCTCTATCACGACTAAATTCCTACTCGTCACCACGCTATTCCCTCCACCACCTGGGCTCCTCGCGCCGCCCTGGCCGCCCGACGACGAAGCCGAAGACCCGTCGTCGACGTCGCGACTCGTCGCGAGCGTAACCGTTCCGCACGCCGCGCACCGTACCGAACTCGACCCGTTCGGGTACGCCAGCGTCACCCTACACCCAGAGCACCGCAAGTACGCCGTATCACCTCTCGACGCACTTCGCATGAACCCATCCTGAATCATCATCGCCGTCGCCGCCGGTCCTCCGAACCGCGCCAACGCTCGCGACGCCAACCGTCCGTTCAGGTTCACCGTGTCGCACGCCGCGCACCGCACGTGCGTCGCGTTCGTCGGAAACGAGATGTGACGGTCGCACCCAACGCATCGCATCGTTCCATAGTGTGCCGCCGAAGCCGACGCCGAAGCCGCGTCATCATTCGTCGCCGACGCCGTCGACGACGCCGACCCGCGCCGAGCGTGGTTCAATCCACCACCACCGCTCGGCGACGCGCGTCGCCCGACCGTCGCCGTGACGTGATCGCACACCGCGCACCGCACGTACGACGCCCCGGCGGGGTACCTCAGCGTCGCCCCGCACCCAAGCGGGGTGCCGTACCCGCACGTGATCTCGTGCGACGTCGACATGCGCGCGTAATTGTCACGCCACGCGTCGCGTTTCGCGTCGGATCGATCAATCTATCGATCGAGCGTTTTCGTGGTTTACTTTTATACCGTCGATCGCTACATTTCGCGATCGTGGGTGAAAACATCGATCGATGGATCGACGTTCGGGCGGTCGAGACTCGAGAGGAGACGAGAGGAGACGAGAGGAGACGACGTCGGGCGGCGGCGTCAGTGCGTCGCCCGCGCGGTGTCGGCTTCGTTTTCGGCGTCGCCTCGTCGGCTTTGTTTACGGTGTCGTGTCGTCGCGCGTGACGGGATGCCGACGACGACGACGACGACGAGACGACGGACGCGACGGGGTCGCGATGACGAGGAGAGCGACGACGACGCCCCAGAGGAGGTGACGGGGTCGAGCGCGCGCGTGGCGGCGGCGGCGCGGCGAGGGGCGGAGCGCGAGGCGACGCGGGCGCGACGAGAGGAAACCAAGGCGGCGGCTGCGGCGGCGAAGAAACGAAGAGAGGCGGAACGCGTCGCCGAAGCGAAGAAGAAGAAGAAGACGAATGAGGAAAATGCAAAGAAAGCGGCGGCGGACGAGGACGAGGACGAGGACGAGGACGAGGACGAGGACGACGATTTGGAAGAGTTACCGGACGACGTCGTGAACGCGTTGGGGAGACGCGAGAGAGGCGAGCCGAGCGAAACCGGGGAGAGCGAGAGCGATGAGGACGCGGCGGCGTTCGAGGCGCACCTGAACGGTGGGAAGAAGCGAAAAAAGCTGAAGGGGAAAAAGGTGAAGAGACGCGCGTACGAGCGAGACGGATTTGAAGTCGTCGCGCTCGATGTGGATGGCGAAGACGACGGACCCGGGGCGTCGGTGCCGACGTCGGCGATGGATTTCATGCGGTCGAGACTGCTCGAGAAACACGCTCGGTCGGATGAGATGTTGAGAAACGCAAAGACTGGGCGGATTCCGAACGCGTTCGCTCGGCGTTGATTTTTTCCTTCGTCTGGACGACGATTACCACGGATGACGCGCTGTGTAACGCGAGTGTGGAGTTTGTAAAAATTAGAAGAAAAAATATTTCATAATAATATGCTTTTACTAACGCGGTCTAAAGGCGGGTCACTTTTTGCCGTGAAACGCAAAGGTATCGAAGAGCGACGTTTGCCAAAATTTGTCATCCTTCGACTTGCTCTTTGATTTTTTAGAACCAGACGCGGTGGATGGCACGACGCGTGGCTTCTTCGCCGCGCGAGCGGGAGTGAGCCGCGCGGGCGTTTGAATCGGTGCACCCTTGTGCTCAAACGCTCCGAATTCCGCCTCGGCGTTGCGTTTGGCGCGTTCAATCGCGCTCTTTGCGACTTGCGCATACGACGCCGTCGCCGATCGAGTCTGCGGCGAGGAAACGCTCGCAAAGTACGGACTCTTCTTCACCGTCGTCGGAGCCAGTGGAGTCTCCGCGACGAGTGTCGGCTCCAAGTTTGAAATGTCGCGCGGAATTCGCGAGGCTCTCCTGGGAGACCGCCGAGGAGTCGCCTTTTCCACAGAATCGGGCACCACCGTAGGTGCTCGCTTTGCGTCGTCTTCTCGACCGACATCAAATAAATCGATGCTCTCTCTCCTGCGCTGCTTTTCGGGCGGCGTCTTCGGCTTTGTGCTCTTGAGCGTGGCGTAGAACGACTTTGCGACGCGAGGAGCCGGCGCAGCGCGCGGCGAAGTTCTCGTTTGCGCGATTCGCATTCTGTATCCTTGAGCGTCGTCTTCCGGCTTGTTTTGCAGAAAGCTGGTAAACGCTTCGTGTTTCTTCATCGGTGACGTCGATTTTCTCGGCGATCTCCTCGGAAGCAGATGGTTACTAATTCGACTGTTGATCGCGTCGTGCGCGTCCATCTCTGGAGGCGCGACGGCGGGTTCGAGCGCGGCTAATAATCTATTGTCTCGTCTCGGCGTGCCAAGACGGCTGGCGAAACTTTCTAATGTCATCGGGTGTATCGCGCTATTCGCGATGCCCATCGCCACGTCTGGCGGATGATACTTTCCGATGAGTCTGGGTAAGTCTGCGATCACGGCCTCATCGAGCACGCCGATCGGGTCGTTCAGATGGACGTTTTCGCGTCGTCGCGGACAAAACACCCAAGAGTATCTGAACGTCAAGAGTGCGTCTTGAAATCGAGCCTCGTACTCCTTTGGAACCGAGATCCCCTCAAACTTCATGTGCCGCAACACTTTCGCGTATGTCTTGAACCGTCGAATCAGACTGTGTGCCTTTTTAATCCCCACTCCCGCGAGCGAGGGCAAATAATCGCAGCCACTCAAAATGCACATTTCCAAAAACATCTCCGACGTAAACCCGACAAAGCTCATCCCTCGGTTCTTCCCCAAATCCTCGTACCGTATCTCAATCCCAGTCCCGTCGGGTTGCATCTTCGTAAACACGCTGGCGCACCCGTGCGCGATGAGATCGCTATCTTCCGTCACGACGCCCTGCACGAATCCGTTTCGCGCCAAGTACGCCATTTGCGCATCCGCCTCATACGGCGCCGTCAAACTTTCAAACCCCTCCCTTCTCAACGCCTCCACAACATCCCTCGCCATTTCTGGCGTCACATCCACCGCTCTCGCGTAACACTCGTTCGCCGCGCTCGCGTTCCCTCGTCTCGCGTGCTGTCTCGCCTTGGCCAACGCCTCGGTTCGCGTCCTTCGTCTCGTTTCCTCCTCTCCCGCTTTACCCGGCATTCTCCCACCATCAAACACGAATATCGCCCGCACATTCGCCCGTCGAAGCGTCCGGGCGCGATTAAGAAAGTATTCCACGTGTTTACGCGTCCGTTCGCCCTCGCACAACTCTCTCGAGCACGCGTACGCGCCTCGGTGCAACCACACGTAGCCATCGACGCACACCGTCTTCCCGCCGTACGCGTCGCCGACGTGACACGGCCTCGACACCGATTTCAGCGTCGGGAGGAGGGAAGATATACCCATAGCCCTCGAGCGACGTTCGTCGTCGTCCGCTTCGGCGTCCGACGACGACGCGCGTCCAGCGCGACGCAGACTGCGGTCGCCTCGTTCGGCTGTCGCATCGGCGTTTGAATTCGCGCGGAAAGTTGGTGCTCCACGTTTTTGTGTGTTTCTGTGCGCTCGGGAGCCGACGCCGACGCGTCGCGCGGGATGGAAGGACCTAGAGGCTCGATGGATAACTCGCGCGATTCGTCGCTGCTATTTCGTGAGCACGGCTCACTCTCGGTGGAAGGAACGCGAACGCTTCGGTGATTGGAGTCGCTGCGCCGTTATTATCGCGCACCGCGACGACACATATCTTACACAACCCTACTACGGTTCTTCTTACGCGCTCTTTCTGTACGGATACACGATTCTCGTCGGCGTCGCGCCGTCTTCAAACTCGTCCCCGCGCCCAATCTTCCTCCCGCTCGCGTCCAACGCCATCGACGCCGCCGCGAACGCCGCCCCCGCGCTCGCCCCTCGCGTCGTCGACCCGTTTCTCAACCCGACGACGGCGCCCGCCGCCAACCCCCCGAGCGCCCCGTTCCACGCATCCTTTGCGTTTCGCGCGCTTTCGCTCGCGCACGCCGTCGTCGCGAACGCGCACCCGATCGCCCCGAACAGCGCCGCCCCGCTTCCCACCGCACCGATCGTTCTCGCCAGCGCCGGCGCGCTTCTCGCTCGGACGATCGCCGGCGCATCCGAGCCTCCCAGCGCCGCGCGCGCGCACCCCACGACCGCGCCGAACGCCGACGACGTCATCGTCGCCGCCATCGCGCGGTCGAAGCACGACGCCGACGGCGCCTCCGCGCTCACGCTCGACGACATCGGTCGCGCTCGACGAGACGAGACACCGAGACGAACGTTTCGACGACCCGATCGATCCCCGCGGCGTCGATCGTTCCCACACTCGATCGCTCGGTCGTTCCCACACACTCGGTCCACGTTCCTGCGTGTGACGTCGTCCCGTTCCCGTCCCTTCCCGTCCCGTTCCCGTCCCTTCCCGTCCCTTCCGTGAACGATCGGTCGGTCGG
>Ga0255767_1000107_pt1 | contig 66923 bp, 55 predicted proteins | sample 071ome_24_FD_179967 | JGI IMG/M metagenome (GOLD analysis project Ga0255767, IMG submission 179967) | Coastal salt marsh microbial communities from the Groves Creek Marsh, Skidaway Island, Georgia - 071402CT metaG (version 2) | ecosystem: Environmental > Aquatic > Marine > Intertidal zone > Salt...
GCCGCATTCGCGATCAGTGCGATTCTTTTTTGCGCGTGATTTGTCCTGACGCCTTGAAATACCATCATGGCGCCCTCACACTTAATCTATGCTCCCGGCGTATAGTCGTGACATATGGTCGTGATTTCCGACCTCTGAAATGAACCGACGGACACAGTGACGGACACAGTTATGAGTGAAGATTCCCCTACCGAAGACATTACCCCCCGCACCCGCTACCAGATGTTGCCGCTTCGCGACGTCGTGGTGTTTCCGCATATGGTGCTGCCGCTTTTTGTCGGTCGGGAGAAATCGATCAATGCCCTGGAAGAGGCTGTCCAGTCAGGCAAACAGATCTTCCTTGCGGCCCAACACGACGCGGCGGACGATGATCCGGCGCCGGAGAATATTTTCGGCATCGGGACGGTTGCCAATATCCTGCAATTGTTGAAGTTGCCTGACGGCACCGTGAAGGTATTGGTGGAGGGGGTCTCCCGCGCTGGAATCGTCAACTACGTTGAAACCGAAGAAAGTTTTGTTGTCGACGCGGCACCGATCGGAGAAGGGGATTTCGACGAGCGTGAAGGAGAGGTCCTGATGCGCACGGTGACGTCTGAATTCGAGCAGTACGTCAAGCTCAATTCCAAGATACCCCCGGAGGTGCTGACTTCCCTTAGCGGCATCGAAGACCCGGGCCGTCTGGCCGATACGATTGCAGCTCATCTGACTTTGCGCAACGATGAGAAACAGAAAATCCTCGAACTGGGAGATGTGCGGGAGCGACTGGAACATATTCTGGGCATCATGGAATCAGAGATTGATCTGCTCCAGGTGGAAAAGCGGCTTCGCGGGCGGGTAAAGAAACAGATGGAGAAAAGCCAGCGCGAGTACTACCTGAATGAGCAGATGAAGGCGATTCAGAAAGAACTCGGCGACATGGATGATGCGCCCAACGAGATGGAAGAACTTCAGCAGAAAGTTGAAGAAGCGGGTATGCCCAAAGAGGCTCGCGAGAAAGCAGAGTCCGAGTTGAAAAAGCTCCGCATGATGTCACCGATGTCTGCTGAGGCAACGGTAGTGCGCAATTACGTTGAGTGGCTGACGCAGGTGCCCTGGAAGAAACGAAGCCGGGTGCTGAAAGACCTTGCCAAAGCTGAATCCGTGTTGGAAGCCGACCACTTTGGTCTAGACAAAGTGAAGGAGCGGATCCTTGAGTATCTCGCGGTTCAGCAGCGGATCAATAAGGTCAAAGGCCCCATCCTGTGCCTTGTGGGCCCCCCGGGTGTAGGGAAAACTTCTCTTGGCGAGTCCATCGCCCGCGCCACAAATCGCAAGTTTGTACGAATGTCCCTGGGCGGTGTCCGTGATGAAGCGGAAATCCGGGGCCATCGCCGGACCTATATCGGGTCTTTGCCGGGAAAGATTATCCAGAACATGGCTCGCACCGGCACCCGCAACCCACTGTTCATGCTGGATGAAGTTGACAAGATGTCGATGGACTTTCGCGGGGATCCCTCGTCGGCTTTATTGGAGGTTCTGGATCCAGAGCAGAACCACAAGTTCGGTGATCATTACCTAGAGGTTGACTATGACCTGTCTGAAGTGATGTTTGTCGCAACCGCCAACACTTTGAATATTCCCGGCCCCCTGCTGGATCGGATGGAAGTTATTCGCATCTCGGGATATACCGAGGATGAGAAAATTGCTATCGCGACCCGGTATCTGGTGGACAAGCAAAAAGGCAACAATGGTCTGAAAGAGGACGAGATCAGTATCAATCGTCAGGCTTTGACCGATCTCGTTCGCTATTACACCCGCGAAGCGGGTGTTCGTGGATTGGATCGTGAAATCGCGAAAATCTGCCGAAAGGTGGCAAAAGAGTTGTTGCTGGATACCTCGCGAACCCGTGTGCAGGTATCTTCTCGAAATCTAGGCAAGTACCTCGGGGTACAGCGACATCGTTTCGGGCGAGCCGAGGAGGGGAACCGGATCGGACAGGTGACCGGCCTTGCCTGGACAGAGGTGGGCGGTGAACTGCTCTCTATTGAGGCCGCCGTCATGCCTGGGAAGGGAAAGCACAGCTTCACTGGAAAACTGGGCGATGTGATGCAGGAATCGATCCAGGCGGCAATGTCAGTGGTGCGGACGCGTTCGACCCAATACGGCATCGACACAGACTTTTTCCAAAATAAAGATATTCATATCCACGTGCCGGAAGGCGCGACGCCCAAAGATGGTCCGAGCGCGGGAATCGGCATGTGTACGGCTGTGATTTCCGCGATCACCGGAATCCCTGCGAGATCGGATGTCGCGATGACAGGCGAAATTACGCTGCGTGGCGAAGTGCTCCCGATCGGGGGACTGAAAGAGAAGCTTTTGGCTGCGCATCGTGGCGGCATAGGCACAGTGATGATACCCAAGGAAAATGAGAAAGATCTTGTGGAGATCCCATCCAACATCAAGAGCGGCCTTGAAATCATTCCGGTGCGCTGGATCGACGAGGTGATCACGGTCGCCTTGGAGCACATGCCTGAGTCCATTGAAGGAGAGGACGGAGTGTCGGTATCTCCTAAGACCAAAAAAGAGTCGACCAAAACCCCGGCCCGGGCGCACTAACCGCGGCTCTGCGGCGAAGGTCGGGGCCAAAGCACCGGCCCGGATCCCGGGTCTCGGGCTAGTTCCGATTGACCCGAGATTTCGCTAAAAGTATTGTTAAACAGCGCAAATGGCCGTACTAATTAGTGTTGTTTCTTAACTTGCCCCGGGACATCATGAGTGCTTATCTCGCCGGTCGGTCATTGACTCTTTTGAGTTGATTGGTATAACGGTGGCGTAAGTAGCTGTTCTAAAATTCTAGGGACGATTACGCAGTGTCAGTGGCGAGTTGTTGTCGGCACGATGCAAATCGGTGCAATTGGGCGCAACTCGGTACGCCATCGCAACCCAGCGCAATGGAGAAAGGGAGGACAAAGTGATGAATAAAGCGGATTTGATTGATGCGGTTTCGGAGAAAACCGGGCTAGGAAAGAGTCAGTCGGGCGCGGCGGTTGAGTCAGTTCTGGATGTCATCACTGAGGCGCTCACAAAAGGTGACAGCGTCTCGTTGGTGGGTTTTGGGATCTTCTCCGTCAGTGAGCGCGCGGGTCGGGTTGGCCGTAATCCCCGAACGGGCGAAAGCATCACAATCGCACCCTCCAGGGCGCCTAAGTTTAAGGCTGGCAAAGGCCTTAAGGATGCCGTAAACTAGCGCGCCCCTCTCGGGGTGCTTAGCTCAGTTGGGAGAGCGTCGCCCTTACAAGGCGAAGGTCGTAGGTTCGAACCCTACAGCACCCACCAAGAAGGTCAGGAAATCCGTCTGTATCTGTATTAGCGGACGGTGCTCAGTTTTGGAGCGGTAGTTCAGTTGGTTAGAATACCGGCCTGTCACGCCGGTGGTCGCGGGTTCGAGTCCCGTCCGCTCCGCCACTTCTTATTTGGCGCCCGGCACACGCCGGAAAAGGGAATCATCCGGGAGATCTGGGGTAAAGTCCTCGGACGAAGCTTCCAGATGACGAAGCGACCCAAGCCATAAATAATACTGAACTGAACGACTATGCTAACCGCTATCAAGGATCGTGCCTCGGGATGGATCGCCTGGGCGCTCGTTTTTCTCATCTCCATCCCTTTTGCACTGTGGGGAATCAACTCCTACTTTGAAGGCGCCTCAAAGGTCGTCGTCGCATCGGTGAATGGGGTCGACGTGGATGAGGCGGTTTATCAGCAGGCGCTTTCCGAGCAGCGCCGGTCTCTCGTTCAGATGATGGGTCGAAACGTTGACGCGGAATTCTTCGCCAGTAGCCCCTTTAAACTCGAAGTCCTGGATTCTCTGATTGATACCCAGCTGCAGGCAGAGTATCTCGCAGATCGAGGCTACCGAATTACCAACGAACAATTGTCGGCGCGGATTGGGGCTTTTCCTGCGTTTCAATCAGAGGGCCTTTTTGATCCCGCCAGATATGAAATGCTGCTCCAGAATGCGGGACTCTCCGCAGAAGGATTTGAGCGCCAGCAGCGCCAGCAAGGCGCAGTGGATCAGTTGCGAATCGGCTTGCGGGCGACCTCATTGGTCGTGCCTGCCATGACTGACCGCGCTATTGCGTTGTTGATGCAGGAGCGTATTGCACAGTTCACGATTCTGGAACTAGAGCCGTTTAGCGAAGTTGCACAGGTCGGCGAAGACGCGGTACTTGAAGAATACGAGAAGAATAAGGATCGCTATATCCAGCCGCCTCAGATGCAAGTGGATTATCTTGCGCTCTCGGTCGATGCATTGGCAGCCCAGGCGGTGGTCACGGCCGAAGCAGAGCAGGCCTTTTATGATGACAATACCAGTCGCTTCACGCAGCCCGGCAGTCGTAGCGCCAGCCACATCCTGATCAATGTCGCTGGGGATGCCGAGGAGGCCGAGGTGGCAAAGGCACTTGAGAGAGCTCAAGGATTGGTGAACCAAGGCAGGGACGGAGGGGATTTTGCCTCGCTGGCCCGTGAGTACTCAGATGACCCCGGCTCCGCAGGTCGCGGTGGAGACCTTGGGATTATCCGGCCCGGCACGATGGCGCCTGAATTCGAGGCGGCGGTCTTTGAGCTGAATCCAGGCGAGATCAGCGATCCCGTGCGAACCGACTACGGCTGGCATGTGATCCTGCTGACGGATCTTCGGGAAAGTGTGGTGAGTCCTTTCACTGAAGTACGTGGCGAGATCAGGTCGTTGCTGGCCCGCGAGTGGGCTGAGGGGCAATTTATGGTCATGGCGGAAGACTTCCAGAACATGGTCTTTGAGCAGCCAGGCTCGCTTGACGCAACCGCAGATTTTCTCGGTCTTCCGATCCAGCGCAGCGACTGGTTTTCGCGGAACACCGGTGAGGGGATCGCGATTCATGCTGCCGTGCGAGATGCGGCTTTCAGTGAGGAAGTCCGTGTCGACCGTCTGAACAGCGAGATGCTCGAGATCGATAGTGATCTGTTGATCGCAGTGCATTTTGCGGATTTCCGTGACCAGCGCCAAAAGGATCTGGAAGAAGTCAGCCAGCAGATAGCTGATGGCCTCCTGGCGCAGGCAGCGCTCGCCGGTCAGGAAGAAGCCGCCGACAGGATGATGGATCAGCTTCGCGCTGGTTCACCCTGGGTGAGTGTTCTTGAGGGGGCAGGATTGCCTGTGTACGATCTTCCACAGGACGCTGAAGATATTTCTGATCCAGATGACCAGCGCGTGGCGCAAGCGGTCTACGCGGCACCCGTGCCTATTGCTGGGCAGGCGGTTTACGGGGGTGCTCGGCTTGATGCAGGCCGTTATGCGGTGTATCGGCTGGCGGAGGTCCTGTCAGGCAATCCAGACGAGATCAGCCTAGAGGAGCGCGAGCAGATCAGATCGCTGATTAGCGCACGGGTCGGAGAAGAACTGTACGCAGGGGCCAGCCGTGCTTTGCGGTCGGCTGCCAACGTCGAAGTTTTTGAGGAAAACCTGTAGGCTGAGATCTTTTGGGTCTTCGCTGTTCAGGATTCGTTGGCAACGTTCGGACTGATACCGACTGTATTGAATCCGCCATCAACATAGGTAATTTCTCCTGTGATACCGGATGCAAGGTCAGAGCACAGGAATGCTGCTGTATTGCCCACTTCCTCGATGGTTACTCCCCGCCCCAGCGGCGCCGTGTCCTCATAGAAATTCAGCATCTGCTTTAGACCTTTGATCCCAGAGGCCGCGAGCGTTTTGATCGGCCCGGCAGAGATGCCGTTAACCCGAATACCCTCGGGGCCGAGGGACTGCGCCAGATAGCGTACATTGGCCTCAAGACTCGCTTTGGCCAGACCCATGACGTTATAACCCGGCATCGAACGCTGTGAGCCGATATAGCTCAAGGTCAACATCGATCCGCCTGAGGGCATCATCGGACGCAATGCGCGCGCCAGCGCAGTGAAACTATATGAACTGATCTCATGGGCCGTTGCAAAACCCGACCGGGTGACTGAGTCCAGAAACATTCCCTCCAGTTCCTCCCTGGGCGCAAAAGCAATGGAGTGCACGAGAATATCTAATTGTTCCCAATGTTCCTGCAATGTGGTCTGCAGCGATTCGATATCACTGTCCTGAGAGACATCGCACTGGACCGTTTTCTCAAATCCCAGCTCTGCTGCAAACTTTTCTGCTCGACCCCCCAGCTTGTCATTTTCGTACGTGAGTACCAGTTCCGCGCCCTCCCGGGCCATAGCCGCTGCAATGCCCCAAGCGATTGACCGGTTCGAAGCCACGCCAGTCACCAGCGCGCGTTTACCTGTGAGAAATCCCATCCCAAGAAATGTCCGTGGTTAAATTCGATATGACTAGGGTTTTATCCCAACACCAGGAAAGAGTCAAAAGTCGTTGATGTCAAAAAAAGAGAAAGTGGCTGTTGTCGCGCTGGACGCGCGATCCCTGCCGAGAGCGCGGGCGCTTGCTGCGCGTCTTAACACTGCGGTGTCTTGCGATCCTGATACGGTCTCAGGAATGGTTCTCGAAGTGTCTCAGGACAGATTGGCACTGAGGGATACCACGCAACCCCGCACCCGAGCCCTGACCATTGATGCCGCAAAACGCCGATATGCGCCGGCCGGAAAAGACCTGCTTGCGCGGGCGCTTGGACGCCAATGTCAATCCATCATTGACGCCACCGCAGGATTCGGTTCCGATACATTTGACTTTGTACGTCGCGGCAAGACTGTGGTCGCCATTGAGCGGGTAGAGGTAGCTGCGATCATGCTGGAGGCGGCGGCGTCGGCCCGCTGTCCTGATCACGAAACGGGAACACTCCAAGTGGTTTGTGGTGATGCTATCGAAAAAATCAGTTCGCTAAAGACAGTAGATGTGATATTTCTGGATCCGATGTTTCCCGATCGAGATCGCCACACCGCCAAACCCCGTAAAGCCCAGCAGTTCTTGCGCCGTCTTGCGGGGGAGGATGCGGATGGGGCGACACTGCTTCAGGTGGCCCGTCTGCACGCCCGCGGGCGGGTCATCGTCAAACGTCCGCGCCATGCGCAGCCACTTGGCGGAAAGCCCGATATTGTTCACCAGGGCAAGGCGGTGCGTTACGACGTCTACCTTACCCGCGGAGCAGCCTGATGAGCCACTGGCTTTATCTGCCAGAGTTGGCATCGACGGACACTGCCGCGGTTTTGGAAGACGCCGAGGCGGCCCACGCTGTTCGTGCCCGCAGACTGCGCGTGGGTGATGTGGTCTGCGTGTTTGATGGCGCCGGCCGCACCGCCGCAGCGCGGATCAGTGAGGTGATCAAGCGGCCCCTCGAGGTGCATCTGACTTTAGAAGCGCAGCAACATTGGGCACCGCCCGCGGCCCGGATTCACCTGACCAGCGCCCTGCCAAAAGGGGATCGTCAGGCCACGATGCTGGATATGGTCACGCAGTTGGGCGTAACAGACTTTACGCCGGTGAACTTTGAGCGAAGTGTCAGCCGTGTTGGTGCGGGATCGCAGGATCGATGGCGTCGGGTGCTGATTGAATCCTGCAAGCAGAGCCAACAGCCCTGGATGCCGCTTGTGCACTTCCCGATGGATCTCGGTGAGTGGATTAGCAGCCCGACCGATGACGGCGTTGTTAATCTGGTGGCTCACAAAGAGGGGGAGTCCCGCAATGCAGTGATCGAGGAAAGCCTTGTGGGAGCCAAACAGGTTCGCCTTCTGGTGGGCCCTGAAGGCGGGCTGTCTGAGAGTGAACTTGCGCAACTGGATCACACCCAGACAACCATGGTATCTCTTGGCGGGGGCGTACTGCGCGTTGAGGCCGCTGCCGTCGCGTTAACGGCGCTGGTGACCCGAATGCTGTCTGACAGCCGGATCGGATCCCGACCTGATAAGGGGTCAGCGTAAGTCAGCGATGCGTTGCTGACGGGATTTCAACTCTTCCAGATCTCGGGCGATCTGTTCTGCACGGCCACGCTCTTTGTTGACTACCTCGGCGGGGGCCCGGTCGACAAACTTCGGATTCGACAGCTTATCCTCGCAGCGCTTGAGATCGGTCATTAGTTTTTCAACTTCCCGGGTCAGCCGACTCAATTCGGCGTCGCGGTCGATAATGGACCCCAGGGGCACCAGTACTTTCATGTTGCCAACCAGTGCAGTGGCATACTCTTCAGTCTCTTGTGCATCCTCAGGCAGGTGCTCAATCCGGTCGAGTCGGGCGAGTGCAATGAGTAAACCCGAGAAAGTCTGGCGGCGCTCCCCATCCTTGCTGTCTCCTCCCTGTAGGGTGACGGGGAAAGAGACCTTAGGTTCGATGTTCATTTCTCCGCGAATATTGCGAATACCGCCCACCACGGCCTGTACCCACTCAAGATCGTCTACCGCTTCCGGATCAATGAACCGCTCATCCTGTTGCGGGTAAGGCTGGTGCATGATGGAGTTCCCGTCGATGGTGGTACGTGACCGAAGTTGCTGCCACAGCGCCTCGGTAATGAACGGCATAACGGGATGGGTCAGCCGCAGCGCGCTCTCCAGTGTGTTGACCAGTGTCTGGCGAACGCCATCTTTGCGAGAGTCCGGCAGATCGGGATCAGAAAGTTGGATCTTGGCAATTTCCAGGTACCAGCTGCAGTACTCGTCCCAGATGAAGGCATGCAGTGCCTGCACCACCTGGTCAAAACGGTATGCCTCCATTGATTTTTGGATCTCGCCTGCGACCTGCTGCAGTCGCGAGGTAATCCAGCGCTCGGCCGGGCCGGTCTCAAAGTCATCAATAGGATGACCGGCCAGAAATTCCGTATTCATCATCACAAATCGCGAGGCATTCCATAGTTTGTTGCAGAAGTTGCGAAAGCCTTCGATGCGTCCTAAGTCAAAACGGATATCGCGCCCCTGGGTTGCAAGACTTGCAAAAGTGAATCGCAGGGCATCAGTGCCGAAAGATGGAATGCCGTCAGGGAATTGTCGCCGCGTGGCTTTTTCGATGCGTTCCGCCATTTGGGGCTGCATGAGTCCAGTGGTGCGTTTTTCGACCAGCGCGTCCAGCCCAATCCCGTCAATCAAATCGAGGGGATCAAGAACGTTGCCCTTGGATTTGGACATCTTCTCGCCATCAGCATCGCGAACCAGGCCATGGACGTACACCTCGTGAAAAGGAACCTGATCGGTGAACTTGAGACCGAACATGATCATCCGGGCAACCCAGAAAAAGATAATGTCAAAGCCCGTCACCAGTACCGAGGTGGGATAAAAAGTGGCGAGATCCTCGGTGGCCTTAGGCCAGCCCAGGGTTGAAAAGGGCCACAACGCAGAAGAAAACCAGGTATCCAGAACATCGTCATCCTGGTGCAGCGCGACGGCTTTACCGTGATGCTGGAAGGCTTTTTTCTGTGCTTCGTCGGCATCTCGCCCGACAAATATATTTCCCTCCTCGTCATACCAGGCAGGAATCCGATGACCCCACCAGATCTGCCGGGAGATGCACCAGTCCTGGATGTTTCGCATCCATTCAAAGTAGGTGCGGCTCCAGTTTTCCGGAACAAAGCGGATGCGTCCGTCTTCCACCGCTTTGATCGCGGGTGCCGCCAGAGGACCTGCCCGTACAAACCACTGGTCGGTCAAATACGGTTCGACCACGGCCCCAGAGCGGTCCCCACGAGGCACCATCAGGGTGTGGTCATCGATTCGCTCGACCAGGTCAAGCGCCTGTAGATCAGCAACGATTCGCTCACGGGCGGCATATCGATCAAGGCCGTGATAAGGCGAATCCGGCAGATCAATCGCAGCGCTCGGATCAAGGACATTGATCGGCTGCATCTCGTGGCGAAGACCCACTTCGTGATCATTAAAGTCATGAGCAGGGGTAATCTTTAGACAGCCAGTGCCGAACTCTGGGTCAACATAGTCGTCCGCGATGATCGGGATCGATCGATCTGTCAGCGGCAACCGGATTTGTTTGCCAACCAGATGACGGTAGCGTTCGTCCTCTGGGTGAACGGCCACCGCGGTGTCGCCGAGCATGGTCTCCGGCCGGGTGGTGGCAACAATGACGTGACCACTGTTGTCAGCCAGCGGATACCGAAGATGCCAGAGTGAACCCGCCTCTTCCTGAGACAGCACCTCCAGATCGGACAATGCCGTATGCAGAATCGGATCCCAGTTGACGAGACGTTTGCCCCGATAAATCAGACCCTCTTCATACAGCTGAACAAAGACTTCCCGCACCGCAACCGACAGGTCTTCATCCATGGTGAAACGTTCACGGCTCCAATCCAAAGACGCCCCCATACGGCGCAACTGCTGCGTGATGGCCCCTCCTGATTCCTGCTTCCATTCCCAAACCCGGTCGATGAAAGCGTCCCGGCCAAGATCATGACGGGTTTTCCCGAGTTGGTTGAGTTGACGTTCGACCACCATTTGCGTGGCAATGCCTGCATGGTCGGTCCCGGCCTGCCACAAGGTTCTGTGTCCCCGCATGCGGTGATAGCGGATCAGGGCATCCATGATGGTGTCCTGAAAGGCGTGGCCCATATGCAGGCTGCCCGTCACGTTTGGCGGGGGAATCGATATGCAAAAGGCCGGTCCGTCACCCGCAGGCTGGAAAGCACCCTGCGCTTCCCACGATTCGTACAGGGTGCGTTCTATGGTGTGCGGATCGTAGGTTTTGCTGAGGGCTTCGGTGCTCATCGGGGTATTTTCAACGTCGGAAGAAAAGGGCCAGATTCAGGACGCAGAAGTATAGGCCAACGGGCGCCCAGCTTATGAACAGACAGGTCTTCGCCAGGATCAGCCTTCGCTCCACCAGGGCGCAAGACGATCCTTGATATCACGAGACAATTCGTCCCGAAGCGATTCCGGGAGAGATTCGCCTGATTGCAGCGAGAGCCTCTTCTCGACGGCGCCGACCAGTTCATCTACCAGTTCATCCAGATAGGCGCCCGAACCTCCGGAATCCGGATTATCGGGTGGCGTATCCAGAACCGTTTCAATCGTGGCTGATTCAAAGGTTGCAGGCGGCGGTGATGGTGTTGTTGCCTGATCCTGATCCAGGCCCTGCTCTGATTCATGGGATGGCAGCGCTGCTTGCGGGGTATCACCGTGACTTGCGGGGAGGGCGCTTTCTGAGGGGCCGTCAGCGACGAACATGTCAACCGTCGCAGGCCCCTCGGGAACATCGACTTCGGTGGTCTGTGTGTTTGCCTCGTCAAACGCGTCCGACAGAGGTGTGAGCAAGGGCGCAGGCTCCGAAGGCGACTCAGTCTCAGAGGAAGGGCTGTCGTTTGGTGCGATCAATTGCCCCAGATCCCGTAACTCTTGGATCAGTTTTTCCCGACTTTCTTCTTTGCCTTCTTTGCCTTCTTTGCCTTCTGTGCTCACGGTGTTGAGGCTCCGTTATAGCCGGATCTCATGCGTGACGGGATCAAGTCCTTGTTCACGATAGAACCGGTACCGTTTTCTTCCGGATTCGCGTTGCGTGCTGTCGTGCCCCACAATCTCCGCTACCCGGGCGAATCCGTCCACGTCCGGGATCGGTTCGTCAGCCAGCGACACAATTACTTCCGCTTCTCCCGAACTGGGGGGCGTATGCCCGATGGTAACGGGCGCATCGGACCGGCCGGAAGAAACCAGCTGGTGCGGTACAAAACTGCTCTGCGAGAATGTCCAGAGCAATTCATCCAGCTCATTGGCCTGTTGTGCGTCTTCGCAACGTAGGTAAATGCGGTGACCTGCCTGGTACGCTTTTTCGGTCACGCGGCAGGCAAGCGTCAGGTGCCCCTTAGGGGCCTCTGCGGCCTGAACATAGAAGTCTACGCGGCAGGCCATTTCAGCTGAGACGCCTTCAAGCTTGCGCGCGGTTGATCAGGAAACGTACCAGCATTGGCACCGGGCGTCCGGTGGCTCCTTTGTTGGCTCCTGAGTGCCAAGCGGTGCCGGCGATGTCGAGATGTGCCCACGTCATGTTCTTGGTGAACCTCGCCAGGAAGCAGGCAGCAGTGACTGCGCCCGCGGTGCGCCCGCCAATATTCGCCATGTCCGCAAAAGGACTGTCGAGTTGCTTCTGATACTCATCCCAGATGGGCATTCTCCAGGCCCGGTCCCGAGCGGTTTCTCCACAAGCAATGAGTTCATCAGCAAAATCATCATCGGGCGTGAACAGTCCAGTTGCCGGATGACCAAGGGCCACAACACAGGCGCCCGTCAGCGTGGCGATATCGATGACTGCGGCCGGTTTATATCTCTCGGCATAGGTCAGGGCATCGCAAAGGATAAGCCGGCCCTCGGCGTCAGTATTGAGAATCTCGATGGTCTTTCCTGCCATGCTGGTCACGATATCACCGGGTTTATTGGCAGCGCCGTCAGGCAGGTTTTCACTACTGGGCACGATGCCGATGACATTTAATTTCAGATTAAGTTCCGCCGCCGCAACCATAGCGCCGAAGACGCTCGCGCCGCCGCACATGTCGTATTTCATTTCATCCATCGCGCCAGCCGGCTTCAGCGAGATACCGCCGGCATCAAACGTAAGCCCCTTGCCTACCAGTACTACCGGGGGATCCGACCGGCTGCCTCCTTGATGCTCCATGATGATGAGTCGGGCGGGCTCACGACTGCCACGAGAAACCGAGAGCAGCGCCCCCATGCCCAACGCTTTCATCTTGGCCTCATCCAGTACATTGACCTTTAGTTTGTGGCTTTTTCCAAGCTTTTTTGCCTGATTGGCAAGATAACTGGGGGTGCAGATATTTCCCGGCAGATTGCCCAGGTCTTTGGCCAGCGACACACCATGGGCAATGGCGCGGGCTTCCTGGATGCCTTTACGCATTGACGCATCATTTTTTGTCGAGCCGCCCAAAAGAGTGACGCGTTTGACGGTGCATTCCCGGCGTGCTGCTTCCTTCCCTTTGGCAGATTTCAGCTGGTTAAATCGATAACCTGCTTCCTCAATCGCCTGGGAGAGCATCCGGGCGCGCGCCCTTGGGTCGGCACCGGAGACTGCAATCTCAGTCAGGGCGACAACCGCGCTGACCGATCGACTGCTACAGAGTTGACGCGCCGCCGCGCGTGTCGCGTTTGCGAAGTCGTCGACGTCAGGTTTATCACCGACACCGACGAGCAGCAGGCGTTTCGCCTCAATCCCGGCAGGTGAGGGCACCATCAGAGCGCTTCCCGGTCGCCCGTCAATATCACCCGAGCGCATCAGCGAGCCGATAAGGCCTTTTGTCGCTTTGTCGATTTTGCGCGTGCTTTGCGGCTGCTGTGCATTTTCCCTGACACCGACGACGAGACAGTCCGTTCGGGCATCAAGCAGATCTGGGGATGAGAGTTGAATTTTCATAAATTTCCTGAAGAAGTGGATCGGGCGCTGAAGAGCCGGTAGGAGAGAATCCCTGATTCACGTAAAATGAAGTCGTATTTTGGTTGGTGACGGAACGCAATGTCAAAACCCCGTTTGCGGCATAACTCATGATTCTTCGCAGGGCATTGGCCCGGGAAGTACTGCTGACCAGCTTCGCCGTGACGGCGGTAATTTTCTGTATCTTTGTGGTGGTTCGGGTCCTGGGATTTCTTCGCCAGGCTGCTGAAGGCATCATTCCAGTCGACAGCATTTTCGTGCTGCTTTTCCTGAAAGTTATCGCGTATATGGACGTGATTTTGCCGCTCATGATGTTTGTGGCGATGCTGCTGGTGCTCGGTCGCTGGAGCCGTCAGAACGAATTGACCATCATGGCCGCGTCGGGTTTGGGGCTCTCCCATCTGCTGCGACCGGTGGCGTTCCTCATTCTCGTAGGCGCTCTGATTGTGGGCAGTTTTTCCATGGTGGTAGGACCCATGGCCGTGCGGTCGGTCGGCGCAATCGAGCACGACCTCAAGTCCAGGACGGACATCGTTGGGGTAAGTCCCGGAGTGTTTATGGAAACCCAGGCTGGCCGAGCCGTTTACTTTGTGGAGCAGCTTAATAAAGAAAACGGCCGATACGAGGGCATCTTTGCCTGGGGTTCTGATGCAGGCCGGGAGGGCGTGGTTCTCGCTCAGTCGGCGCACCGGCATACGGACCCTGAAAAGGGGCAGGTATTCCTGGTCCTCGAGAATGGTGTGCGTTACGAAGGTGCCCCTGGTGACAGCGTCTATCGAGTAATCAACTTTGAGCGCTATACCTTAAGGGACAGGAGCACGATGGCCGCACCCGTCAAGTATCCTCTTCATGGCTGGGAGACGACACGTTTGTGGCACAGCGGCGGACCCCATGAACAAAAAGAGATTGCCTGGCGGATTTCCAAGATAGTGGTACTCCCCATATTGATGATGTTTGCCCTGGGACTCGGCCGAGTGGCTCCGCGCAGCAACCGCTATGTCTCCATGTTCAGCGCCCTGATCGTGTACTTCACCTATACCAATCTCGTCACAATGGCTTGTGCGAGGATTCCAAACGGCGGTGCGGGTGCGGTCACATTGCTGGTGGTTGTGCATCTTGGTTTTGCCTTGGGCGCTAGTTATCTCCTATGGTGCCGCTCGCGGGATGAACCGCTATGGTTCTGGGCACGACCGCGCCAACGAACGGCCGGATGACATGAAACTCCTGGAACTCTATCTCGCCCGTGTGCTGATGGGACAGATTCTGGTAGTGCTGGGCGTGCTCGTCGGTATCTTCGCGTTCGTCACTTTCATCGATCAGGTTTCTTACCTGGGTACCGGAAACTATTCTGTCTTGGACGCCTTGCGCTATGTGTTGCTGAGTACACCCAGAATCACATACGAGATTTTTCCGATGGCGGTGCTGATTGGAGCGATTTTGGGCCTTTCGCTGCTTGCACTGGATTCGGAGTTGATTGTGATGCGCTCAAGCGGGGTGTCGATCGGGCAAATTACCTCTGCGGTGCTCAAGTTGGGTTTGTTGCTCGCATTTATCGCACTGCTGATCGGAGAGTTCTTGACACCCTGGACTGAAACATTGGCACAAAGAGGACGTGCTCAGGCGCTTGAGCAAAACATCGAGCATAAATCCAATTCCGGGCTCTGGATGCGAGATGGCGGCACGTTCGTAAACGTGCGTGAGGTGCTGCCCGATCTTTCTCTGAGAGATGTCCGGGTATTCCAGTTCGACAACAGCAGCCAGCTTCGGGCTCTGGTTCATGCGGGTCGGGGTTATTTCTCCGAGGACTTCTGGGATCTTGACGAAGTCAAGCAGACGCTCATCGATGAGCAAGGGTTTACGACTGTGGCAAAGGCGCCCAAGGCGCGTTGGACCACCTCCGTGACGCCTCAAACGATGTCGGTCTTTCTGGTTCAGCCGGATCAGTTGTCACTGATGCAGTTACGAAAGTACATCGCGCATCTTGTCAGTAATGTTCAGGATACGCGCAACTTCGAGTTGGCCTATTGGTCGAAGCTGAATCTGCCGTTTGCCACCGCAGTGATGCTGCTGCTGGCGATCCCATTTGTCTTTGGCAGTATCCGAGCAGACAGCATGGGCAGAAATCTTTTTATCGGAATTATGATCGGGATTGTTTTTTTTGCGGCAAGCAAGGCGCTTGGTTATATCGTTCTTGTTTATCGGCTGCCGCCTATTCTGGGCGCGACTCTGCCGACGCTGACTTTTGCCATTGCCGCAGGACTGTTATATCGGCGGATACCTTGATGTCGACCCGCGCCCAATACAAAACTGGCTGAGGCGGTCTAAACCAGACCACCAGCGCCGGTGTTGCCCCAGAGGTTGATGCCCCGGATCAAGCGGGCCGTCGGAATCTCCTGAGACTCAACCGCCGGCGAGTGCGGTCGCGGGGTCGACGTACTCGTAGCCCAAGTCTCTGGCAACCTCAAGACAGGTCACTTTCCCTGCGTGGACGTTTAACCCCTTGCAAAGATGCGGATCCTGCTCGAGCGCCACCTGATAGCCATTGTTGGCCAGGGCGAGAATGTGGGGGAGGGTGACGTTGTTCAGGGCAAAGGTAGATGTGCGCGGAACGCCACCGGGCATGTTGGCGACACAGTAGTGCACCACATCGTCGACTACATAGGTCGGTTCAGCATGTGTCGTGGGTCGAGAGGTTTCGCAGCAGCCGCCCTGATCGATTGCAACATCGACAATGACAGAACCCGGTTTCATGGCCGACACCATCTCTGCTGTGACCAGTTTGGGCGCAGCAGCCCCTGGGATCAGCACGCCGCCAATCACGAGATCGGCCTCAAGCACGTGCCGCTCAAGAGCATCGCGGGTTGAAAAGACCGTGTTGGTTGATCGCCCGAACTGCTGCCAGTGGGCTTCAATGACCTCAGGACTGCGATCAATGACCCAGACGTCTGCGCCCATGCCGACGGCGATGTGAGTCGCATGCGTGCCGACCACTCCGGAACCCAGTACGACGACTTTCGCTGGGTCAACACCTGGCACACCTCCGAGCAGCATGCCGAGGCCGCCGTGGGGATGTTCCAGACAATACGCCCCCGCCTGTATCGCCATTCGGCCGGCAACTTTCGACATCGGTGCCAGAAGCGGCAGGCCGCCATACGGGGAGGTCACTGTTTCATAAGCGATACAGGTTGCGCCGCTCGTGACGAGATCGCGGGTTTGATCAGGATCGGGTGCCAGATGCAGATACGTAAACAGAATTTGCCCCGACGACAGCATGGCGCGTTCGTTGGCTTGCGGTTCTTTGACCTTTACGATCATCTCAGCGCGGGCAAAGATGTCTTTGGGGTCTTCGACAATCTCGGCTCCGACCGAACGATACTCGTCGTCTGACGCGCCAATCCCTTCACCAGCCTGAGACTGGACCATGACCTGATGGCCGTGTGTTACGGCTTCCCGCACACTGGCGGGTGCCATGCCGACCCGGTATTCGTGATTTTTGATCTCCTTTGGAACTCCTAACAACATCTCATTTCCCCCCGGCTTTGGTAAGTTGAGGTGAGGGGGTGATCAAGCTACCCCCTCGCCAAGAGTATTCCGGCAGAGAGCCTCCCCGACTCCCGCGCCGGCCTTCTAACCTGCTTGCTGCGTACGCATATCTGAAAGGTTGATTCCGGCGACAGCGACGGGCGCTTTCATCGCATCCCGGCGGAACGGTTCTCCCAGTTCCTGATTGAGAACCACCTCGATAAACGTGGTGACGTTGCTGTTCATCTGCTCTTCAATGGCGGTATTAAGCGCCTGAGTGAGCGCCTCGGCAGTTTCTACCTTAACGCCGTTGACGCCGCACGCTTTGGCCACTTCCGCGTATTCGACGCCCACGTTGAGTTCCGTGCCCACAAAATTATCCTCGTACCATAGGGTGGTGTTGCGCTTTTCTGCACCCCACTGGTAGTTGCGGAAAATAATCATGGTAATGGGAGGCCACTCGTTGCGTCCGCAGGCCGTCATCTCATTCATCGAGATACCAAAAGCGCCATCTCCTGCAAAACCCACGACCGGCGTATCCGGGCAGCCAATCTTGGCGCCGAGAATCGACGGGAAGCCGTAGCCGCAAGGACCAAAAAGCCCCGGTGCGAGATATTTACGGCCCGCCTCAAAACTTGGATACGCATTGCCGATAGCGCAGTTGTTGCCGATATCCGAGGAGATGATTGCCTCCTTGGGGAGCGCTGCCATGATCGCCCGCCAAGCCTGACGCGGAGACATCCGTTCGGGCTGGCTGTCACGCGAGCGTTGGTTCCATGTGGTGCCAGGATCATCGTCCTCGTGATCCATGGTGGCAAGCTCATCCGACCAGGCAGTTTTGCTGCGGGCGATCTCGGCAAGCCGGTCCTCGCGGCCGGCGTTTCCGGCATCCGGTGACAACTGCTCAAGCAGTTGCTGCGCAACCCGCCGGGCATCTCCCTGAATGGCAACCTCAACCCGTTTGGTGAGGCCGATCCGGTCAGCATTGATATCCACCTGAATCAGGCGGGCGTCCTCGGGCCAGTAATCAATACCGTAGCCGGGCAGGGTGGAGAAAGGATTCAGCCGGGTGCCGAGCGCCAGCACTACGTCTGCCTTGGAGATGAGTTCCATCGCCGCCTTTGATCCGTTGTACCCAAGAGGACCCGCTGAGAGTGCGTGTGAGCCCGGAAAGGCGTCGTTATGCTGATAGTTACAGCAGACTGGTGCGCTCAGTTTTTCGGCGAGTGCGGCAGACGCTTCGATGGCGCCGCTTAACACAACACCGGCCCCGTTCAGGATGACGGGGAACTTTGCTTGTGACAAAAGTTCTGCCGCGCGGGCGATGGAGTCTGCACCGCCCGGGGAGCGCTCAATGTCGATCACCTGCGGCAGTTCAATGTCGATCACCTGGGTCCAGTAATCCCGAGGCACATTGATCTGCGCGGGCGCTGAGCCGCGATGGGCCTTTTCGATGACTCGGTTCAGTACCTCGGCAATCCGGGTCGGGTCACGCACCTCTTCCTGATAACAAACCAGGTCCTGAAAGATTGCCATCTGCTTGACTTCCTGAAAGCCGCCCTGACCGATGGTCTTGTTGGCCGCCTGCGGCGTAACAAGGAGCAGCGGCGTATGATTCCAGTAGGCCGTCATCACCGGAGTGACAAAGTTGGTGATCCCCGGACCGTTCTGCGCGATGGCCATACTCATTTTTCCAGAGGCCCGCGTGTAACCATCGGCACTCATTCCCGCGTTACACTCATGTGCGCAGTCCCAGAATTTAATTCCCGCAGCCGGGAACAAATCTGAAATCGGCATCATGGCTGAGCCGATAATCCCAAAGGCGTGTTCAATGCCATGCATCTGCAGGACTTTGACAAAAGCTTCTTCGGTCGTCATTTTCATTGCGTCTACTCCAAGACTGGATTTACGTGGATTTCTTCGGGCCGCGGGTTGCTTACCGGCATTTCAAGACACTGGGTAGCGCAGGATTCGGTCATCCCGGGCGGACCGCGGATTAATGAAGCGAAAGTCTAGCGAAAGTGGCCTGGAGGAATAGGGCCAGCCCGAACATCCGGAATATGCCAGCCCCTTTCTTTGAGCCTTATCGAGAGAGGCTTATTGTTTTTCAGAGGTCTCAGCAATCACCTCGGCTAGGGCTCGGATGCCCATGTTGATTCGATCTACAGGTATCGAGGAGAAGCCAAGTCGGATACAGTTTTCGGGCGCGGGTTGCTGGGAGAAAAAAATATCACCCGCCTCGAAGAGAATATCGCGCGCAGCGCAGCGGCGTTGTAATTCTGTCGTATCCAAGGCGTGGGGACTTTTGAGCCAGAAGGACGAACCCCCCGTGGAGGGGCTGACCTCCCACTCCGGTAGATGTTGCGCCAGTGATTCGCGAAGCGTGTGCCACCGATCACTGAGCGAATGACTCAGCCGTCGAATCAAGGCGTCGTGATAGCCCCGCTTCAGGAACTGTGCCACGATGAACTGGTTATTTGCGGGTGGGTGGCGACTCATCAATCGACGCAGCACCCGAGCCTCGCGAATGAAGTGTGCCGGACCGGTCATAAATCCCATTCGGAGGCCTGGCGCGAGGGTCTTCGAGAGGCTGCCGATGTAAACAACTACGCCATCGCGATCGAGACTTTTCAGAGCCGGGGTCGGCCCACCTCTAAAGTTGTGCTCACTCTCATAATCATCTTCGATAATGACGAAGTTTTCGTTGCGAGCGGCATCCAGTAAAGCCTCGCGTCGAGCCCGACTGAGCGTGACCGTGGTTGGAAACTGATGACTCGGCGTTAGGTAAAGACATTGACAGCGTCCGAGCTCATTGCTTGGAACAATGCCTTCGTCGTCCACGGCAAAGGGCTGTAGTCTTGCCGTTCTGGAAAGAAATATGTTTCGCGCGTCCGGATAACCTGGCTCCTCAATGCCGACCGTTTGGTGTTCATCCAGCAGCAAGTCTGCAATCAGGTAGAGCGCTTGCTGGGCCCCCAGGGTCACCAAGATTTCATTCGGGTGAGCCCAGACGCCTCGTCGGGGCAAAATACGACTTTGAATCTGCTCTATCAACAGGGGATCGTCCTGATCGATCCGATCGGTGGACCATTGTTGGATCGCCGCAATCGTGGCTGCGTCGCGGCAGCATTCACGCCATTCATTAACCGGGAACAGGCTGGGATCAATTTGTCCGTAGATAAACGGATACCGGTATCTAGACCAGTCTGTCGGTTTGCTGAGATTGCGTTGCTCACTGGGTGTAAATCTGAATTTTGTGTCCCAGTCGATAGCGCTTTTAGCGACTTGGGTATCCTTGGTGGGCGATAAGCGGTCCAGCAGGATGTCGTCGTTAACGAAGTAGCCGCTTCGTTCTCGAGCGACCAGGAAACCTTCATCCACAAGGCGCTGATAGACGAGAACGACCGTATTGCGCGCCACTTTAAGCTGTTCGGCGAGCTTTCTGCCTGAGGGCATGGCTGAGCCGGCGGGGATTTGCCCGTCGAGGATTGCTTTCACCAGCATTTCTTGAATCTGGCTCTGCAGGTTTGCCGAACTTTGGCTGTCGAGCTCAAACAGACGCTCGGGGATTGCTGGACTCATTTCTGGAAAAGAATTGGCCCTATGTGGGCTCTATCGTTAAGATTAACGTCGCACTAGATCTAATCAACCCAGCGCCTGATGGGGCCACTATATCAGGCGACTTTAGGAAGAAAAATCATGAAATACGATCCGGAATTCCTCGAGAACTATTGGATGCCTTTCACCTCCAACCGGGACTTCAAAGCTGACCCCCGGATAGTCGTTCGCAGTGAAGGGGTCTATATGTACAACGATTCTGAGGAGCGGATCCTGGACGGGTCCTCCGGGCTATTCTGCTGTGCGGCGGGACACAGCAGGCCGGAAATTGCCCAGGCGGTACATGACCAATTAAAGGCCTCTGCGTATGTGCCTCCTTTTCAGTTGGCCCAACCCCTGTCTTTCGAGCTTGCCCGCCGGGTGGCGAAACTGACCCCTGACGGGCTTGACCATATCTTTTTTGGCAATTCCGGCTCCGAGGCAGTCGATACGGCGATGAAAATTGTTTACGCGTATCACTACGCCCGAGGCGAGGGGCAACGCCAGCGCTTTGTCTCGCGTGAGAGGGCGTATCACGGTGTCAATATGGCAGGCGTGTCTTTGAGCGGCATGATTAAAAACCGCCAGGCGTTTGGCCCGGGGATTCCGGGAGTGGTACACATGCGCCATACCTGGCTTCCGGAAAACCGCTTCGTCAAGGGACAGCCGAATGAGGGGCTTGATCTTGCTGAAGACCTGCTGCGTATCGCAATGAACTACGGTCCCGATACTATAGCGGCCTGTATCGTTGAGCCCGTTGCAGGATCCACGGGCTGTCTCGTACCGCCCAAGGGCTATCTGGAGAGATTGCGCCAGATTTGTGATGACCACGGGATTCTTCTGATTTTTGATGAGGTGATTTGTGGCTTCGGGCGGATGGGAACGCCGTTTGCATCGCAGGCCTTTGGCGTCACGCCTGACATCATGACGATGGCCAAGGCATTGACTAACGCAGCGCAGCCGATGGGGGCAGTCGCGGTCAGCGACAAGGTGTATGACGCAATCATGGACAGTTCTGCTGAGGGGGCGATTGAGTTCTTCCACGGCTACACCTATTCAGCTCATCCGGGGGCCTGTGCTGCTGGTATCGCAACCATGGATATTTTCGAGAAAGAAAATCTCATCGGCCGCGCGGCAGATTTGTCCGAGTATTTCCTTGAGCAGGTGTTTGCGCTGAGCGATATTCCGCTCATCACCGACATTCGGGGTTACGGGCTTTTTGCGGGGATTGATTTGGAGCCGATGGGAAATCCCGGTGTTCGTGGGATAGATTTCCAAAAGCGTCTTTTCAAAAATGGCCTGCACATCAAGATGACCGGCGACGCTGCACTGGTCGCCCCCCCGTTAGTGAGTGAACGACATCACATCGACCGGATCTGTGAAGTGATCCGGGAAACCCTTGCCGAATACTGACTGAAATAGGGGTCATGCCCCTTTTTTACGAAGGCTGGGGCGTACCGTTTGGCAGAACGTGCTGCATCGACGGATTTTGGAATCTCGGCAAGGCTGATTCAACGGTGCAACAATATTGAAATATCTTTATATTAAGGTCTGGGATTCCATGACGGATTAGCCAATCCGCTATGGTTTCCGGAAGTGTCCGGCACCGGGGGAGGACCTTGGGGGCCTGGAAACTGTTAAAGATCAAACCACTCAGGAGGATAAAGTGTCAGATCAAAAACTCAATCACAGCAGAAGATCATTTGTAAAAAAATCCGCTGCGGTCTCTACAGCGGCCGCGGTAGGTCCGTGGATCGTCAGCCCCAAGGTGCTAGCCTCGTCCGGCGAGGTCAACGTCTTGCTCTGGTCGGACTACTGTCCGCCGGGGTTTTTGAAATCCTTTAAGGAGAAAACCGGAATTACGGTTAACTTCACCGGGATTGGCTCGAACGAAGAAATCATCAACAAGATGAAGGCAACCAAGGGTAAAGGCTTTGATGTCTGCAGCCCGACCAATATGCGTTCGCTCCAGTGGGAACCGTTGGGTCTGCTCCAGCCGATCGATTACGGCCGCATCCCCAACGTAAAGAACCTCAACCCGGCAATGCTGGCAGTAGGCGACAACGAATGGAACTTTGGCGGTCAGGGATCCCATTGGCTGCCGCAGATTTGGGGCACGGAAGGTATTGCCTGGCGTTCAGACAAATGGACGCCACCGCGTGATGGCGAAATGCCCAGCTATGGAGACGTCTGGCAGTCAGATGTTGAAGGCAAGACCATGATGCGTCCGCACTCTGGCATGCTGGGGGCAGGCCTGTATCTGGAAACGACAGGAGCCTTGGATCCGGGTGCGATGCGCGCGGCTTACGCTGACGAAGCTACGATGCGTAAGACCTGGCAGGTCGTGACAGACTTCTGCATTAAACATAAAAGCCAGATCAAGCTTTTCTGGAACGATGCCGACAGTCAGAAGAACGGCTTCATGAGCGGCGGCGTTGTGGTCGGCCAGACCTGGGATGGCCCGCCCACCGTGCAGATGAAAGAAGGCAAGCCCGTGATCTACCGTGCGCCGGTCGAAGGATCGTTGGCGTGGGTGGATGGTCTTACGATTTCATCAGCTGCCGAAAACGTCGACGAAACCTATGCGTTCCTCGATTACTGCTTTGATCCGGTCGCCGCTGGGCGGTCAATCGATGGTGGTGGCATAGATGGATGGGGTCAGCACGGCTACAACTCTGCTGTGCTGGGCGCAGACAAGCATGCGAGTGCTGATTACGGCAAGTGGTTCAATCAGATCTATCCTGGGGATTCCCTGGCCAATCTGTGGCCGTGGCCCAAAGAGCCGCAGTGGTATGCCGACGTTCGTACGGAGTACCGCAACAAGTTCGTGAATGCCTAATCAGGCAGTCTCGCCCCCGGTTTAGGCCGGGGGCACACGTTCTTTCCTAACGCCATGGCGCTGATCGGATCAGCGCCATGGCCTTTATGGGTTACAGTCATTCGATGAGTGCAGACGTTCAACTCGATAATGTGTGGGTCCAATTCGGCGATTTCGTCGCCGTCCGGGATGCCAGTCTGACCATCGAGGGCGGTGAGTTTTTCAGTTTTCTCGGCCCCTCAGGCTGCGGCAAGACCACGTTGCTTCGGGCAATTTCCGGTTTCCAGGCGCCCAGTCAGGGTCGTGTTTTGATCGATGGCAAGGATATGGCCGGTATCGGGCCTAACCACCGGCCCACGGCGCTGATCTTCCAGAATCTCGCACTGTTCCCCCTGATGCGCGTGTGGGAAAACATTTCTTTTGCGCTTGAGGTCAAGGGCATCGACAAAACGGCGCGCCGCAAAAAGGCTGACGAACTCCTGGAGTTGGTGGCCCTGCCAGGCCAAGGAGACAAGATGGTCCATGAACTGTCGGGCGGGCAAAAGCAAAGGGTGGCTGTAGCCCGAGCCTTGTGTGCAGAGCCTGAGGTGTTGCTGCTCGACGAGCCGTTGTCTGCGCTGGATCTGAAACTTCGGCAGCACATGCGTACTGAGCTTCGGGCGATTCAGCAGCGCGCCGGAATCACCTTTATCTATATTACCCACGATCAGGGCGAAGCCTTGACCATGTCTGACCGGATCGCCGTGATGCGTCAGGGCGTGATCGATCAGATCGGAGACGGAACCACCGTCTACGATCATCCTCAGACTGCCTTTGTGGCCTCTTTTGTTGGCGAGAACAATGTCTTCTCCGGGCGGGTGGCCGAGGTCTCTGGGGAAACTGCCACCGTCGAGACGCAGGCCGGTCGGTTTGGGGCCCGGCTTTCAAGCACGGCGTCGGTCACGTCCGGCGATGAAGCGATTGTGTTTGTTCGCCCAGAGTCAATCCGCTTGGCCGATGGGGTAGCTCATGAAAACAGCCTGACTGCCGAACTCATCCAGCAGGAGTTCGAGGGTCATTTCTGGCATCTCGTGCTGCGGACTGAGTCTGGAGATCAGGTCCGGATGTCGGTGATGAATGACGGCAGTACTGGCGTCCATGACATTGGCTCGCGGATCAATATCGGATTCTCAGCGCAAAGCGCGATTGTGCTGGCTCGCGGCGAACTCGCCGCTGACTGAGTTCTGAGGGTATAGCAATGTTGGGCTGGCTCCGGTGGTTCTTGGCCAGGAACGGTGTCGCGCTCTCAGTCTATATGCTGGGCGCGGTCGCGCTTTGGGTCATCATCATGATCGTCCTGCCCCAGTTGTTCATGCTGGATTTTTCTTTCCGGCATAACTGGCAGCAGATGGACCCGTCCAAGATGGGCGGACCTGAAGATGTCTACACTCTCGTCAATTACCATTTCCTTGCGTACGGCAGCCCCAACAATCCAGACCCATTTAATGTGGTCGATGTCACGGTTTTCTTCCGTACGATTATCGCTGCTGTGTTTGTCACGATCTTTGATCTGGCGATTTGCTATCCCATCGCCTACTACCTGGCTCAGGTAGCCCGAGGCGGTAAGGCGAGGCTGCTGGTGCTCTCCCTCATCATCCCGTTCTGGGTAAATGAATTGCTGCGCGCGTTTGCATTCCGAATCCTGTTCGGCGAAGAGGGAACCATCAACGCCATGCTTATGGGTCTTGGCATCCTGTCCCAACCGATCGACTTTGTTCGAGAGGATGTGGCGCTGTACGCAGGACTCGGCTACGCCTACATCCTGCTCATGATCTTTCCGATCTACAACGTGGTAGAGAGTCTCGACAAAAATCAGATCGAAGCCGCGCGGGATATGGGAGCCTCCTGGCTCAGAATCCACCGCCGAGTGGTGATCCCCTTCGCCAAGCCGGGCATTACCTCCGGCTGTACCATGGTCTTCATGCTGTCAGCAGGTGCGCTGGCCGCGCCCCAGATCCTGGGTGGGCCAAGCAGCCTTTGGTTTACCCAGATCATCTATCAGTGGTTCAACACCGGCAGCAATTGGCCCCGGGGATCGGCTTATGCCATTGTGCTGATGCTGACCTGTGTGCTTCTGGTGTTGGCTGTGATGAAGATTTTTAAAGTCAAGATTGGAGAGATCGGCCGATGACCTCCGCAGGTGTCATGCGGATAGCCGTTGGGTTCTACATCCTGCTCTTTTTTGCCTACCTCTTTGGCCCTTTGGTCGTGATGTCCTTTACGGCATTCAACAGTTCCGAGTTTCCGTCGATTTCACCCTGGAACTGCATCACGGGCGAGTGGTTTGATGTTCTCGTCAAGGATAAGCATCTCATGGGCGGCCTGCGTAGCAGTCTGTTTGTAGGGATTGGGGTGGTATTGCTCGCTGTGCCAATCGGATTGGCGGCATCGCTTCTGCTGACCCAACTGCAGAAGCGCGCTCGCTCGGTGATGTATACGGTCACGATTTCGCCGATTCTGGTTCCTGGTGTGGTCCTCGGCATCTCGACGCTCGTCTTTTGGGAAAGAATTGATCGCGTCGTGCTCGGTGCGGAGGACGGCTTTTTTTACGACGGCTACTTCATGACCATTATTGGCCAGTCGACTTTTATCGCGGCCTACGCCATGTTGGTCTTCCTCGCCCGACTGCAGCGTTTTGATCCCGGTCTTGAAGAAGCGGCCTTGGACTTGGGGGCCACGCATACCCAGGTCTTCAGAAAAATTCTTCTGCCCTTCCTGAAGCCGGCTATCGCCTCGGCGGCTGTTTTGGCGTTTTTGGCCTCGTTTGAAAACTACAACACGACCGTATTCACCATCGTTTCTGAGAGCACGCTGACAACTGTGCTGGCCAGCAAGGTGCGTTACGGGATCAACCCGTCCATCAGCGCGCTCGCCGTCATTATTATCGGACTCACCTTGATTGGTGCAGTAGTGCATGAATATCTCAAGCGCAAGGAAGAAAAGGCGGCAAGTGCGTTGGCGGCAGAGGGCTTGCCAGGCACGGGCACAGCGTCATCGCCGCGTCCGATGCGCATCCCGGTTGGCGCGCTGACTGGACTCGTCGCGGTCAGTCTGCTCGCGGGCCTGTGGTTTGCGCAGGGCTATGATGTAGATGAGTGCAAGGTGAGAGTCGCTGAGGAGAATCGGGTTCGGTTTGAAGCGCTGAAGCAGCAAAAACTTGCCGAGGCAAAAGCCAAACGGGAAGCGAGCGGCGAAAGTGCAGAGGCTGCAGTGGAGGCCAACCAGGCAGGGCGCCAATATCAGAACATCTTTGCGCCCACCAACCTTGGCCAACAGGTAGATTCCGCTGCCGAGACCGAGACTGGCGCAGAGGCTGCAGTGGAGGCCAACCAGGCAGGGCGCCAATATCAGAACATCTTTGCGCCCACCAACCTTGGCCAACAGGTAGATTCCGCTGCCGAGACCGAGACTGGCGCAGAGGCCGCAGTGGAGGCCAACCAGACAGGGCGCCAGTACCAGAGTATTTTTGATCCCGGCAATCTTGGTAAACAGGTGGACTCGGCTGTCGAGAACGAGTAAAACCAGAAGCGCGCGAGTGAGCTTCAGCAAGATTTTCAAGTACCCGTAACCGAGACCCGCATGATTCAAACCACCTGTATTGGGGCTTACCCGAAACCTGAATTTGTCGCGTTACCCGATTGGTTCAATACGCCAGAGGGGACCGATACCTCGGATCCCACGAAGTGGTGGGCGGAAGCCATGGCTGCGCTTGGCGCTGATGCCGAGGCAACGCTCTCCCGAGGGGTGGCCGAGGTGCTGGGCGACCAGGAGCAGGCGGGAATTGATATTCCGACTGACGGTGAGGTGCCAAGGGAAAATTACATTCACTATCACTGCCGACATCTTGAGGGGGTCGACTTTTCCAACCTGACAGAGAAAACGCTGCGCAACGGAGCTTACGCCGCCCGATTACCTACGATTCGACAGCCCGTCCGTGCCAAGAGTCCGTTTTTGAGATATGACTGGCAAAGAGCGCAGAATCTGACCCAACGCCCGGTCAAGGTCACTCTGCCGGGGCCAATGACGATTGGCGATACCACAGCCGATGCGTACTATGATGATCCCAAGGGGCGCGGCGCAGATCTTGCAGATGCCCTAAACAGGGAAGTTCTTGATCTTGCGCAGGCGGGATGTCGATACATCCAGATCGATGAGCCGTTGTTTGCACGAAAGCCCGAAGACGCACTTGATTTTGGCTTTGAGCACCTGGAGCGGGCCTTCCATAAATGCCCAAAGGATGTCGTCAAGACCGTTCATATGTGTTGCGGTTATCCTGATCGGATTGACAGTGTGGACTATCCCAAAGCGGACCGGCAAAGCTACTTCGATCTTGCCGGCGCGATTGAGGACGCATCTATTGATGCCATATCGCTGGAAGACGCCCATCGTCATAATGATCTGGCTCTGCTGGAGCGGTTTGAGCGCACCACGGTCATTCTGGGCGTTGTCGCAATCGCAAAAAGCGAGGTGGAGCCCGTTGAGGTTATCCGTGACCGCCTGCAGGCGGCGCTGATGCATATCGATGCGGAGCGACTCATCGCGGCCCCGGATTGCGGTTTGGGCCTACTGGGTCGGGATCTGGCTCGCCGCAAGTTGTCAAACCTGTGTGAGGCAGCTCACTCTCTGGACTGACTGATTTTCCCGTTAACGGACAGCCTGATGTCCTTCGTCTCCCAGCATACTCCAACCTGCTTTCCCCGGCGAAGGCCTCTCCTTGGACTATTCGGTACTTCTCTTGCGGCGTTAGCGATTGCTCTCCTCGGAGCTTGTTCCGATGACTCGGATCTTTCAGGCAACGACCTGTCAGCCCATTCTTCGACTGCCTCTGCAGCGGCGGCGTATGGCAAGGATGCAGATCAGGCTCAGTTCGACCTGAGACTGCGCGTTGAGGTCGGGTCACCACTTTCAAACAGCGATGCGTCCCGATCGGGAAGCGGGCTTGCTGAGCATGCTGAGTCAGATCAATTACTCGAGCGGGTTAGACGACCGTTTTGGGGTGATCTCGACAAGGTACGTGAGCGGCGCTTTCTGCGGGTTCTTGTGTCCTATGGGAGAACGAACTTCTTTTTTGATCAGGGGTCACCCCGGGGGTTTGAGTACGACCTCATGATGGAGTATGAAAAACTCCTGAATTCCTCGGTTTCATCTCTTGAGGACCGGGTCAAGTTGATCTTTGTGCCCGTGCCGTTTGATCAACTGCTGGACAGACTCACTTCGGGGCAGGGTGATGTTGTCGCGGCGGGTCTGACGGTCACACCAGAGCGTTTGGCGCAAGTCAGTTTTACCAAGCCCTACCTTAAGGCCGTGGACGAAGTCATCGTCGGCCGTCAGGATGACCCGGCTTTGACATCGCTAGCCGACCTGTCTGGGCGGACCGTAGTAGCGAGAAAGGGTTCCAGCTACATCACACACCTTAAGTCCCTAAACGAACGTCTCTTGAGCAAAGGGCTTGCTCCGGTGGAGATATCAGAGGCCGAAGAGCAACTCAGTACGGAAGACATTTTGGAGATGCTGGATGCCGGGGCGGTTCAGCTGGCCGTTGCGGATAGGCATATTGCGACCATTTGGAGCAAGATGCTCAATAACATCCGTATCTACCCCGACTTGGCGATACACCAGGGCGGCCAAATCGCCTGGGCGGTACGCCAAGATAATCCGCAACTGCTGGAAAGCCTGAATCAGTTTGTAGATAAGAATCGCAAGGGCTCGCTTTTGGGTAATATTCTTTTCACCCGGTATTATGAAAAAAACCGCTGGATCACCAATCCCGTCTCGAAAGAGGACCGAGAGCGGTTACGTCTTATGCGGGGGTTGTTCGAAACCTATGGGCAGACCTATGGCATCGACTGGCTTGAACTTGTCGCTCAGGCCTATCAGGAGTCACGGTTGGATCAATCGGTCGTGAGCCATGCCGGAGCAATCGGTGTGATGCAGTTGTTGCCGAGCACGGCTGCGGACAAGAACGTCGGAATTCCCGATATCAGCACGGTCGAGAACAATATTCACGCGGGTACCAAATATATGGCGTTTTTACGCGAGCGTTACTTCAGCGATCCGCAGATCCATCCTGCTGCAAAGATGGACTTTGCCTGGGCATCATATAACGCGGGGCCCAACCGGATTCGCCGTCTTCGAAAAAAGGCGCAAGAGCGCGGCTTTGACCCAAACAGATGGTTTGGCAATGTTGAGGTGCTCGCGGCAGAGAAAATAGGCCGCGAGACGGTAGATTATGTGAGGAACATCAACAAGTACTTCGTCGCCTACAAGATGTACTTTAACGCGCAAAGCGCCAACTAGCCGTCACATCCTCAGTCAGCGGACTGGGTGTTTTCCTCCCAGGGCGCTTTGACCGGCATAAAGTTTTCATTGATATCGACGGTTGTGTTATAGCCGAAGATGCCCTCAAGCCGCACCGTGAACCGGAAGGTGGCATCGTGACCATATTCAGAGGGGAAATGTACGCCCGGCTCAACCTCCCAGAACAACCACTTTTTCTTGGTCATCCTGCGGTAACGCGCTTTCAAGACAGCATCGAATACTTCAAACTCCGGTTTATCGCGAAGATAAATCTCCAGATCGTAGGCGATCGCCTCTGATTTCGAACGCCGCAGTTTTTCATACAGGCTGAAATACTGGTCGAGACACCAGCCATCATCACACTCGCTGGAGTTGTTCTCATACCAGCGCACTACGGTCGTTGGGCGAAAGAAAAGGTGTTCGCCTATTATCCGGTCAAAGTCAGCCTGGCCCCGATATTCAAATTTGCTTTTGGTGAAGTAGTAAAAGGAGTTGGTCAAGCGCGGCACCCAGGGGCCGTCTGTCGTAAAAGCTTTGCTGTGCCGTGCGCGCACGTAGGGCTGATATCTGCTGTCCCGACGACGTATCCCAATATCGAATCGGATCTGTTTAAGCGCGGTTTCACGCTTTCCCCGTACCTGAAGACTGATATTCTGCTGGCTGTCATCAAGGTCGTTAATACGGCCCTCGTCCTCGTCATCGCCCAGTATGAGTTTGAGACGGTTTTCAGTGTTGGGCAGTGAGATTCGGGCGCGAATGCCCGGGCTGAACTTGGTCCCTTCATTGCCATCGTAGCGCACCCGGAGAAACGCCCTAAGCCGGGTCTGCTGATCGGCTTCACTCGCCTGTGTGTTTGAGAAAAACCCATCGACCTGATTGGCTGTTTTCAATACCCACTCTGACCACTCGTCGTGGAGTTCGTCAACGCGGTCGCTATCGTCATCTGCTTTTCCATCGGCGATCGCTGGAGAAAAAAGAAAAAGAGCCAGACAGCAAGTCAGCAGACGCAAAGTCCTGTTGTGGTGATCAAGCATGGTCAGTGTGTATTGGTTGTTTGAGGGTCAACACGTTTTTTATTCGAGATCAAACAGCCAGTTTTCATCTATCTTGCAAAAACTATAGGTCACCCGTGATGTCTCACCGGATTTTACCGTCTCAAGCATCATCTTCCTGCAGGAAAGATTTTGCTTTTGGTAATCCTCGGTCACTGTCCATACGCTGGTCAGGCGCTTGTCTTGGGTTGCCCAGGTAACGGGCATATTAATCTCGGCGGTGTCCAGTGTAACGTTGATTTGGTTGAGCAAGGCATCAAGTTCAGCGCCAGTGACGGATGCCAGCGGCGAATCGCGGAGAAACAGTGAGTTTTGCGCGAGCGTTGCGGTACTGACGAACAGCACTGCTGCCAAGGCAAGCCCTTGCTTTAGGTTTTTGAGAATCATCCCCTGTCATCTCCCGAACTTGGCGGAGTTTCGTTGGCAATTTTCTGCGCCGCTGCCCCGGCTGCTGCCAGTTCAGGGGTAACGGCTTCGACGATAACCCGCTTAGGCGCAAATTTTATTCCCGCTTCAGCGAAGGCTGCCTGAATTTTAGCGTAGACCACCCGGCGAAGCCCGAACTGCTTACCAGGGACTGTTGAGAACTTACATCTTACGACAAATGCAGAGTCATCCATACGATTGACGCCCTGGGATTTGAGCGGCTCGAGAAAGTCTGGGCCATGCTCAGGATCCTCGAGAAGTTTTTGCCCCACCTTCTTGACCAGTTTGCGCACTTTTTCCACGTCCTCTTCAAACGGGATACGCAATTCGAATTTCATGATGACCCAATCGCGGCTGAAATTGGTCAGCGTATTGATCTGGCTGTACGGGATGGTATGCAAGGGGCCATTGTGATGGCGTAGTTGCATTGAGCGCACCGAGATTTGCTCAACCGTTCCGGTGTTGCCACCGACGTCGATGTATTCGCCTTTTCGAAAGGCATCGTCCACCAAAAAGAATATTCCCGAAATAATGTCAGCCACAAGGCTTTGCGCTCCGAAGCCGATAGCAAGGCCCAGGACACTTGCTGCGGCGATGAGCGGCCCAATGTTGACCCCGAGACTGGACAGGATGACCATTGCAGTGACCGTCACAATCGTCACCATGAGGAAACCCCGCAACAAAGGCAGGATAGTGGCGATTCGGGACAACCCCTGACCGCCAGGATCGCCGCCCGTTTCCGGGTGACCTTCGGCGTCCTCACTTTGTGCCGGGGTTTCTTCTCGCGACGCAATCCAGCGTTTTGCTACCGTCCAGACGAGATACGCGAGGATGACCGTCACGAGAATTTGCCCTGCAGACTGGGTAATCTGTTCTCCCAGTTGTGATCGCGTCACAGCAACGAGATCAACGTTCCACATTCGGCCTAGCAGAAGAATTCCTGCGACGATGATGATCAGTCGACTTGTCTGGACAAGACCGTCACGTGCCGCCTCCCCTCGTCGCGACATGGAGCCCTCTTCGGAGTCTGTGATCCCCCATTCACGGATCAAAGGCCCCATCGCACCCAACAGGAGGGGCGCGAGAAACAGAAGGAGCAGCGTCTTCAGTACAGAGAGAAGTACCCCGTCTTGTTTAAGCGCGATAGCGGCAAACATTCCAATAAATATGAGCAGAATGATCAATCCCGTTCCGATTGCGGGCCATAGACCTGCGAAGGTCTTTCGGAGGAGTCCCGGCGGATTCCCTGACAGGAGGAGATTACTGACGGGTCGACGAACCAGCCACAGAACCACGATGATGATCGAGGCCAGAGCAAGGCCGCCGACCAGATTAACCGAGCTAACCACAATGGCAACCTCGAATGGGGAGGTCACGGTACTGAGATAGGCCTGAAAAAAGAAAAGGGCAGAGCTGGCGATGAAGATCCAGGAGATTCGTGAACTCACGATGCGGGAATCTCGATCATCGAGCGGGGTCAGTCGGCAGTCCGGTCGCTTAGGCGAGAAGACAAAATTGACAACTTGATTGAGCAACCAAGCAACGAGGATGGCTGCGATCAGACCCATCATGAGCAATCGATTAGGTTCATGCCCGCGGTAGGCGAGGAGAAATACAATGTAAGCGCTCACAGCAAATACGGCTGGGGGGAATAGGTCGTAAATCAATAGGCCAAAACGCCGAGCCAGGCGCACGGGAAAAGTGTGTTGACTGGCAGCTGATAATGCCTCCGGAATTCTTTTGGTGGCTTTCTTAAATAGGTGCTGGACGAGCCAACCCACCAGCAGGATTCCTACGATGTACGCCATGACTAGCCAAAAGGTTCCAGCGCTCTCACCGGGTGGGGTCATCGCTGTTGCCACGATACCCGGTACCCGGGTAATCACCGGGATTTGTCGAAATCTTTCAACGAGACCTTCACGAAAGTCGTTGGTAATGGTAGCGAGTTCCATGACGACAGGGTCGCTCGATGCGGATTCTGATTGGGAGTCACCAATAAGGTTCCAGACGATATCCCGGACCTGCTCGTCACTGAGCCTTGCCAGCAGTGCCTGCCGTTCCTCGGCACTCAGGTTCTGATCAAATACTTCTGACGGATCGGACGCTTCGACAGTATCGGCCAGGGCCGCCGTGCTGATAATGCTGCTGCCAAATACCAAGGCAAGCATGAGGCCGGCGATGAGTGATACAAACTTGCGAGCGGCGAGGGTATTCATGGTCTTTTCCAGGAAGAGGGCCTTATTCGAGAAGCAATATATTCTGATTTAGGTTTGTCGGATACTGACTTCAGTTGGAAAGTCGCGAGATCTCCAGCCTCTGTCGAGTCGAAAGTCGGAAAAACAACGTGATTTTATAAAAAAAACCGACTCTTTTCCGCGGGCTGAGAGCATGTGTTGCACCGGTGATAACCCCACGTTATTCTTGGCTTAGAGCCCGCTGGAGTTCTAAAGCATCACGCGGGAACCGATATTATTTTTACCACTTTGGGGGAATTATGAACATTGCTCGTATTGGCGTTGCGTTGGCGTTGGTTGGAGTGACAGCCACAGCAGCTGGTGATATGGATCCGGCGGCGCTTGCTGCGGAGTCGCTGGGTAAATTGGCGAATGCCAAAGCCATGTCTGTTGATGTGGCGATCGCAGAAGAGGCCGTTCTCAGCCAGGGTTTGAAGATCCGCACGCTTCGCGAAGGGGCGATCGTTTTGAGTCGCAGCGGTGGATTCAAATTTTCCCGCTCGGGGGCATTGGTAGATCAGCAGGTCTCTTACGATGGTAAGAATGTTTACGGCATCGGCGATAAGGCAAAAGTATTTGTGTCCGTCCCGCTCTCGGGAACAAATGACGAAGTCATGGATATCCTCACCAGGGAAGCCGGCGCCTACCTTCCGGGTCGCGACCTCTTTTATGAGGATGTAGCCGAAGAACTGCTCGCAGAAGTTACGGAATCACATTATCTTGGTCTTGCGCCGGTGAACGGTGCTGGCTGTCACTACGTGGTATTCCGGGGTCCGGATGTCGACTGGCATCTTTGGATCAATGCGGGTGATATGTTGCCCTCAAAATATTTGATCACATCCAAGTGGATGGCGGGAGCGCCGGAGTTCGAGATGACGTTCTCAAACTGGAACCTCAACCCGAATATCAACAGCGATACGTTTGTGTTGACCGCTCCTGCAGGCTATGCCCAGGCGAAATTTGTCGACATGCAGCCTGAGTTTTAATGCCCAGACTTTGAAATTTTGTGGAGATACTCATGAAAACATCAAAAATAGCGTTGGCCAGCTTTTTGGGGCTTTTGCTCATTGTGATCCAACCCCTGCAAATAGAGATTAAGAATACAGGCGCGTGGGTTACAATTTCATTTAGCGAGGCGGAGGCGAGCCAGGATAGGCGGGTCGCAAGACGGACCTCACGCCGAACGGCCAGTCGACAGAGCTGCGGATCCTCCTGGTGCTGATCTCAGTAATGATTTCTCGGTATACCACCAGGTCTAATCACACCAGGTCTAATCAAATGAAGAAGCCAAAAACAAAAGTAAACGTAAAAGCAAAACAAAAAATATTAAAGTCGGGAGCGGCTCTGTCGGCAGTTCTGGGCCTGTTGCTCCTTGGGTCGGTCAACGTAAAGACCGACTCCCTGGGTTCAGAGGGGTGGATAGCTCTGACGTTTCAGGAAGCTGCCGCGGACAGCAATCGTCGGGTAGCGCGCAGGACGTCGCGCCGTACTGCGGCACGCAATTAGCCTCCTCCGGCATTGGTGACAAGGGCCGAGTAGTTTGTGTGCATTCGTCCGAATGCACACAGAGAGCGCGAGATTGATCGATGAGTCATGGTGCGTCGGACACGGATAGATCAATCTCGGGTTAGGAGCTCAGGAACTCAGGTATATGAGAATAACTATGAGAATAACTATGAGAATAAATAGGACGCATAACCGATTGAGCAGAGCTCTTTTGGGCGTGATTGTGCTTTTCGTGATGCCGGTATCGGCCAAAGCCGACGAGGCCAGTACATCTGATCTTGCCAAGGCAGCCCAAAACCCGCTGGCATCAATGATCAGCCTGCCGTTTCAAAACAACACCAACACGAACTTCGGTCCCGAGGAGAAAACGCAGAATGTTCTGAATATCCAGCCGGTCTGGCCCATTGAGTGGAACGATAACTGGAATCTCATCACCCGAACCATTGTTCCCGTGATCTCCCAACCCGCACTGACTGCGGGCGGCTCTCGTGAAAGCGGCATTGGCGATATCTCGTTTAGCGGCTGGTTTTCGCCCAAGCAAAGCAAAAAGTGGATTTGGGGTCTCGGCGCAGTTGCTCTTTTGCCCACCGGTGCCGATAGCCTGACGCAGGACAAGTGGGGCCTTGGACCCACTGCGGTCGCACTGACGTTTAATGGGCCGTGGGTCTATGGCGGCCTCATTAATAATATCTGGTCGGTGTCCGGCTCCGGCCCAAACGATGTCAATTCGATGACGCTGCAGCCTTTTCTCAATTACAACCTGCCGGGTGGCCGCTACTTCACCAGCTCGCCGTTGATTACCGCAAACTGGGAGGCGGATAGCGGTGAGCAATGGACTGTGCCGCTAGGGCTAGGGTATGGCCAGATTTTCAAGTTGGGAAAGGCTCCGGTAAACGGACAGATCAGCCTTTATCACAACATTGAGGCGCCCACCAATGCAGCTGACTGGCAGTTGCGTTTGCAGCTGCAATTTATGTTCCCAAAGTAGGGAGTGTCGCGTTACTGCGCTGTCTTGATTGTTGCGAACTCACCCAGCGCTTGAGCCATTTCTTCGATTGACGGTGATGTCCGCTCTTGAGGCTCCGCGAAAATGCCACAGACGAGAGCTGATACCTGGGGCTGATCTGACGGCTCGAGCCGAAGATAGTGGTTTAGATTCTGTGGTCCCCCTTCGTTCCGTGCCAACCACCAGTTGGACCCGACACCAATGCCGACGGAGACTGAGGAGGCGAGACGGGTTCCACGCTGCGCAGTCTGTTCCTTGAGACGGTATTGTTTTGTTACCGTGAAGGTCGCAGGCGAGATGCTCGCGGACGACTGCATTTCGGCACGCGGACGCTTCATCGAAAAATAACAGTATGGATCGTAGGTATCTTCGATCCGGTTAAGCATCTCGCCGTGTTGGAAATAGACCCTTGCTTTGCCGGCCGCGATGGCAAGCGGTTGATGAACCACCACTTTCGAGCCAACCGGTATCTTTGCCGCAACACCACCGTATCCGATGCCAACGGATACGCCCACTGCGAAACTGGATGCCTGTAGCGTCGACGCGCTGAAAAAAAGAGCAAAGGCTAAAGCGATCAGGTATCGAGACTGCGAAAATCGGAAAACTTTCATATAAATGCCACTACGTTTGGAATGTTTTAATTGTCGCGGATCGTAACAAATCCGTGTGAAAATCTTGAACAAGCCGAAGATACCGAGGTCGGCGGAAAAACTTGAATAGCAATTTTGCATCGCAGCCTCTGGATTAACGAAAATATTATGCGCCCAAAAATAGTTCTTGCGCTAGCCTGCATCGCCTCGTGTGTCATGAGCGCGCCGATCTATGCCGACGAGGGGTCTGCGACTCCTGAGAAGCGGTCACCCTGGTTAATAGTGCCGCTGTTGACCAGCAACCCCAAGATGGATACTTCTGTTGGGGGTCTCGCAGGATACCTATACCAGTTTGATCAAAAGTCTGCCCCTTCGATGTTTGGCGCATCCGGCACCTACAGCGCATCAGATTCGTTCTTCGGGGTCTTATTTGCTCAGGCGTTCTTCGACAGCAATAAGCAGCGTTTGAGCGTCGCGTTTACTAACGGCAAGGTGAACAATGACTACCATGATTTTCTCGGCTCTGGATTGCCGGCCCAAACGACCGATAATGTCAAGGCTTTTGCGACACGCTACACACATGCGGTAGGCGCCAAGTGGTTTGTGGGTGGCCAGTTTTTGTCGACGAATTACGTAATCGAAGCAGAAGGCCTGGTGGAACAACACCTAGACTCCATTGGCCTAACAGGAGTTGAATCTGCAGGGGCGGGCCTTGTCATTGGCTATGACTCGCGGAACAACCAGCGGAACGCAACCGATGGACGGTATTTTTTGGTCCATAACAATGCCTATCGCGAAAGTTTCGGCGGTGAAGAGAACTTCGATGCCTACAGTGGAGAGTTTGCGGACTATCGTCAATTAAGTGCGCGGTATGTATTGGCGACTCAGATTAAGGGACGCTGGACCGATGACGCTCCTATCAGCGGGTACTCATCTGTCTCGCTCAAAGGTTATGTGAGAGGAATGCAGTTAAAACCGAATTACACCCATCTGACGTTCGATAATCGGATAAAGATCAAGAATCAGTGGGGAGCTATCATTTATGGCGGCGTGGGATGCCTCTACGATGAAACAAGCGACTGTAATGACAGCGAGGCGATTTATCCGGCTCTGGGCGTGGGCGTCAGTTATCTTCTAAGGGAAGCGGCGGGAGTAGTGATTCGTGCCGAGTATATTGTTGGCAAGGACGACAATAACGGGGTTTATCTGACGATGGGTCACCCTTACTAGCGCGCCAGAGAAATGATCGATCGTCTGTGAGCCGCGTTCCTATCGTGCATGGACCGATAATTGAAATCGTTAATCGTCAGCAGAGCACTTCGAACTCAGTATTGAATCGGGTGTCTTCGTCCACGCGGATGGCCAGCTCCCAAAGGCCGATGAAGTCATCCATGCCCATCGCGGGATTAAAGAAACTGAACAGTGCTGAACCTTTAGGGGGATGCAGCTTCAGCCATATCGTAATGCGGGTACCGCCAGCGCCATTAAACGGGTAATCAACATGTTCGCGGATTTTGCCGCCGGGATCGGTCCAGTCAGCCTGCAGGCGATGCGCTCCGCCTTCGAGCCCAAGAAGATCAATGACAGCGTAAATCTTGTCGTTGCAGCCAAACCGGTTTGAGCTGCTTTCTACCGGCCAGCCGTTCTCAAACTCAGCGCTTAGCCAAACATTTATAGAGGGATCGGCCCTGGTCGCCGAAATATTGCCCAACAAAAGCAAGGCGCATATCGCGTGCAAGCCGAGCCGGCAGAGTCCAAACGGGATGGGCTTCACGAGGGTGCGTGGTTTAGGCTGCTTGTTTCAGTATATTGGCGGTGTCGGCGACGGCGATTGCCAGTGCGTCAAACAGTTCGTCAATCTGCTCTTTTGTGATGATGAGCGGCGGGCAAATACCGATCACGTCACCGGGCAGGGCCCGCACAATCAGACCCTTTGCCAATGCGGCAGCCGCAATCTGAGCTCCGGCTTTGACTTCGGGCGGATACTGATCACGGGTTGATTTATCCATCACGATTTCCAATGCGCCGATCAAACCGACCCCTCGCGCCTCACCGACAATCGGGCTTGTCCCGAATTCGGCAAGACGTGCCTGGAAATGTGGCGCAACGTTGCGGACATGATCAAGGATATTGCGCTCTTCGTAAATCTTGAGGGTTTCCAAAGCCACAGCACAAGACACCGGGTGTCCGCCATAGGTGTAGCCCATGCCGAGCGCGCCGTGCTTTTTGCTTTGTGACTTCAGAACATCATAGATCTTGTCCGAGATCATGAGCGCCGAGATCGGCAGATAGCCTGAAGACAACTGCTTTGCGCAGGTGACCATATCGGGCTTGATGCCGTAAGTCTCAGAGCCCCACATGTTGCCGGTGCGCCCGAAACCGCAGATGACTTCATCCGCCATCATCAATACGTCGTATTTGTTGAGCACCGCCTGGATTTTCTCAAAGTAGGTGGCTGGGGGAACCATGACGCCGCCAGCGCCCATAACGGGCTCTGCCACGAACGCGGCGACGGTGTCAGGATCTTCCTTGAGAATCAACTGCTCCAGGTTGTCAGCAAGCCTTGTGGCAAAGGTCTCTTCTGATTCGCCGGCCTCGCTGTAGCGGTAATACCCGGCCGTGTCAGTGTGAAGCATCCGCTCAAGCGGCAGATCAAAGTCGTTTTGCATGAGGGGGATTGCCGTGAGGCTGCCTCCAGCCACGGTGACGCCGTGGTAACCGCGCTTTCTGGAGATGATTTTCTTTTTCTTAGGCAGACCCCGACCGTTGTTGTAATACCAGGTAAAGCGAATCATTGCGTCGATGGCTTCTGAGCCTGAGCTCAGGAAGAAGGCTTTGGTCATGGGCTCAGGCGCCACTTCCATCAGTTTTTCAGAAAGCGCGATGACCGGTTCTGTCGAGCGATGCGCAAACGTGTGCGAGTAGGGCAACGCAGCAAACTGATCAGCAGCCGCCTTGGCCAGCCGAGACTCTGAAAAACCCAACGAGACACACCAAAGCCCCCCCAGCCCCTCGAGATAACGATTGTCTCGGTCATCCCAGACATAGACACCTTCGCCGCGTGAGATGACAAGCGGTCCTTGTTCCTCATGCGCCGCGAGATTGGTATAGGGGTGCAGCGCGTGGGCGATGTCTTTTTTCTGGTTTTCGCTGATGGGTGCGTTCATGGCAGCCTCGATAGTGTCGATGCAACTCGATGAGTTTCGGTGTTCGCCATTGCCAGGTGAGCAACGGTATCGCGAAAGATTCTGCCCTTATTTAGTGTATTCAACAAGCAGGGCTATGCGGGTGGCGGGAAAGAGGAAAGCGCAATGGCAGCTTCGCGTCCTTCCGTGACACACCATGCCCGAAAGCCGCCCAGCCCCCGGTTTTGCCATTCGGCGTGAGCCAGACTCCATCCTCTGCCGCGTTGTTTATCCATTTCCTCCGAGGTGAGGTGATGGGTTCGGCGGAAGTCGTCTTCGAGATAGTGGTATCCCCTGATTACGGCATCGGTAGCAAGCCCGCAATAGAGGGTCACCTCAAAAAAATAGACCGCTTCGGTCAGGTTGTTGAACTTGTGAAGTTTCTGCGAAAAGCCGACAATCGGGACTGCCAGAAGTAATCCCAGCGAGAGTGCCCGTAACAGCGATGTCGGGGTCCGGTCCGGGCCTGAACGCGCAAAGCGGTGTTTTCTCATAGTGTTTGAACGATGATCGGGTCTTTAACCGAGGAAGTTAGCATGACCCGCTATGCAAAGGAGTCAAGGAGTTAGCACCATGGATACAGCAGTCAAGGAAGAAGTCGGTCATTACATTGGCGGCCGGGTCGTTTCAGGATCCAGCGGGCGATATGGTGACGTCTACAATCCCGCTACCGGAGAAGTGACCCGGCAGGTGGCATTGGCGAGTGCCGAGGAGGTGCGCCACGCGATTGCCAATGCTGCAGAAGCGTTTACCGATTGGGCCGAAGTGCCGCCCGCCCGTCGAGTGCAGGTGCTCTATCGGTATCGAGAACTCCTGATTCAGAACATGGACGAGCTCGCTCGGCTTCTTTCCTCCGAACACGGCAAGACCGTGGACGATGCGAAAGGTTCGATCACGCGCGGGCTCGAAGTGGTTGAGTTTGCCTGCGGTATTCCGCAGTTGCTGAAGGGGGAGTTCAGCGAAGGCGTAGCCAACGGTGTTGATTCCTGGAGCATGCGCCAGCCGCTGGGGGTGGTCGCCGGGATTACACCCTTCAACTTCCCGGCGATGGTGCCCATGTGGATGTTTCCGGTGGCGATCGCCTGTGGAAATACATTTGTGCTCAAGCCTTCCGAGCGTGATCCTTCCTGTGCCGGGTACATGGCGCGCCTGATGACCGAGGCAGGCCTGCCGGATGGGGTGCTCAATGTCATCAACGGGGATAAAGAGGCCGTGGACACCCTGCTGACCGATCCAGCCATCCAGGCGGTGAGTTTCGTGGGCTCCACTACGGTGGGTGAACATATTTATCGGACCGGCTGCGCGCACGGCAAACGCGTTCAGGCACTGTGTGGTGCGAAGAATCACATGATCGTGATGCCCGATGCCGACATGGGGCAGGTGGTCGATGCCGTGATGGGTGCCGCTTACGGGTCAGCAGGAGAGCGGTGTATGGCGATTTCGGTCGTCGTCGTTGTCGGTGATGACACAGCTGATCGAATGATGGAGCAGCTCGTTCCCCGGATTGAGACCCTCAAAGTCGGGGCGTATGACCAGGATGGTGTGGAAATGGGGCCTGTTATCACGCCGGATGCGCGTGACCGGATCAAGGGTTATATCGATCGAGGCGTGGAAGAGGGCGCGGATCTTGTCGTAGACGGCCGTGATATTTCCATCTCAGGATACGAGCAGGGGTGTTTTGTTGGTGCCACCGTGTTTGACCGCGTGAAACCTGCGATGGATATTTACCGTGACGAGATATTTGGGCCGGTTCTGTCTGTGGTTCGCGTAGAGAACTATGAAGAGGCGCTGGAGCTTGTCAATGATCACGAATATGGAAACGGAACCGCGATATTTACCCGAGATGGAGATACCGCGAGGGATTTCGGCCATCGTGCCCGGATCGGCATGGTAGGCGTGAACGTTCCGATTCCGGTGCCGCTTGCCTTCCACAGTTTTGGAGGATGGAAGCGCTCACTCTTTGGCGATCACTATATGCACGGCCCTGAAGGCGTTCGGTTCTACACCCGAATGAAGACATTGACATCGCGTTGGCCCTCCGGAATCAAAGAGGGAGCGGTTTTCAATTTCAAGGCCGGCGGCGAGCACTAACGGGCTTTCGAGAGCGCAGACGCCATAGCGAAGTACGGTAGCGCTATTGATCAAGTCTCAGGTTATCGATCAGGCGCACTGATCCGATACGCACGGCAATCAGTGCCTGGGCGCGCTCAAGCGGGGTTTGGGGCAGTTGGGCTGTCCAATGCGCTGGATCCCTGACTTCTGCATATTCGACGATGAGTCCGTCATGGTTGAGGTGGCCGGTCATGGCGGCAGAGAGCCTGTCCGGGGACCGTTCGCCCGACTGCCAAGCTTCACGGGCCGCTAGCAATGCTGGATATATCTGCTGCGCAAGATTTTTCTCATCCGGACTTAATCGGACGTTGCGGGACGACAGAGCCAGGCCCGAATCTTCGCGAACAGTCGGGCAGACCACAATATTGGGATAACCCATCTCCCGCGCCAGGTCAGAAACGACCAGGGTCTGCTGAAAGTCCTTTTCGCCGAAATAGGCGCTCGATGGCCCGACAGTGCGAAAGAGTCGCTCCACGATGGTTCGGACACCGTCGAGATGCCCTGGCCGGAATTTTTCCTCAAGCCCCAACCCATGAGGCCCTGCCGGAAGAATGTCGATTTTGGCAAGATCAGAGACCTCAGGGAAAAACTCTCCAAGGCTGCCCATAAAGACCATGTCACATCCCTGGGCCTCGAGCAGTGCGAGGTCTGATTCCGTATCCCTTGGGTAGGCGTCAAAGTCCCCGTGATCCTCAAATTGCAGCGGATTAATGAAGATGCTGGCGCAGCAGATGCCGTTCTCGGCTCGAGCCCGGGTGACGAGCGAAAGATGACCTTTGTGCAGTGCCCCCATGGTGGGCACAAAGCCGAGAGTTTGACCTTGCGATCGCTGGTCGGCGCACCAGCGCTTGGCATCAATAGGGGATTCGAGATGCAGCATGACGGTAATCAGTATGACATGCTGCACTGCAACAAGTCTATATTCTCTACCGGAACCGGATTTTTCTCCGGGAGATCGAGACCTCCAACGCTATGAACTCACAGGCTGCAGGCCGGTCCGATAGCGCCGAGATTTGTTGAGGTAACTCTGGACATTGCGGCTGAGTTGCTCGACCTCTTCATCGGTCAGTTCCCTGACGACTTTGGCAGGTGAGCCAAGGATCAGCGATCTCGCAGGGAAACGTTTGCGCTCCGTGACCAAAGCGTTGGCGCCCACGAGACTGTTCTCACCAATCTCAGCAAAATCCAGAACCACCGCGCCATTGCCGATCAGTGCCTTGTCACAGATGGTGCATCCATGGATGACCACGCTATGACCGATCGAGACATCGTCGCCGATTGTCACGGGCACGCCCGCATCGACATGGATTACCGTATTGTCCTGGATATTGCTTCTCGCCCCGACCGAGATCTGATCATTATCTCCCCGAAGGACGGCACCAAACCAGACGCTGGAACGGGCGCCAAGGCTGACGGAGCCAATCACGTCCGCACTGGGAGCAATGTAAACATCTTCTCCCAACTGCGGAATTTGGTCTCCAAGCTGATAGATCATGGCAATGCCTCAGGATAGCCGGGTGATCGGCGTATCATGATTGGACAGTATTCGTCCCTTGCTGAGCTGGCCGATAAGGCCCGACAGTCGGTCGAGCACTTTTTTCTTGATGGTGTATTCCACCTCGAAGATGTCCGCGGTGTCGCGAAGACTCATAAGATAGTCATCACTGGTGCGAATGTCATCGACCAGTTTCAGTTGATGTGCCTGGGTTCCGAGCCAATGCTCGCCTGTTGCGACCGCGTCGAGATCAACGATGGGTCGACGGGCTTTAACGAAATCCTTGAAGAGCGTATGGGTCTGCTCTACCTCTTCTTTCACCTTCTCCCGCGCCCGGTCAGTGGTTTCTCCCAGCATGCTGATCGTGCGTTTGTACTCCCCGGCGGAGATCTGCTCGTAATCGATATCGTGTTTTTTCAGCAGGCGGTTGAAGTTGGGGATCTCGGCGACCACGCCAATAGAACCAATCACGGCGAAAGGGGCTGCCAGTATGCGGTTGGCAACACACGCCATCAAATAGCCCCCACTGGCTGCGACCTTGTCGACCGAGACTGTGACATCGACTCCGGCGTCACGAAGGCGCATGATTTGGGAAGCGGCAAGACCATAGGCGTGAACCATGCCGCCGGCACTCTCCAGCCTGACCAGCACTTCATCGCCTTCACGCACCCCGAGCAGAATGGCTGTGACTTCCTCACGCAGCAGGGCGACTTCGCTGGCACGGATGTCGCCATTGAAGTTCAGCACAAAAACGCGCTTCTTGGGCTCCTCTGGCGCATTCTTCTCAGATTTCGCCTGAGCTTTGCGTTCTTTCTTTTGCGACTTTTGGCGTTTTTTTACAAGCGCGGGAGGCAGGGTGGCCATCTCGAGCGCGTCAGCCATATCCCGGAAGCGGTCATTGATCCGCTTTACGTCAATCTGCTCGGACGGCACATGGCGATTGCGCATGGCGATGCCGACGACACTCAACAGAATGCCAACAATTAACAGAAAAAGGGTAAGGGCTTTTGCGAAAAAAAGGCCGTATTCCGCCAAGAAGGCCATGGCTGTTCCGGATCATGTCTGTAAAGGGACGGCGAGTGTAGCATTGGCGACATGGATTCGTGCTATGTTGCGCGTGCCCAAAAGCATTCAATAGAGTGCCTCTGCCGATGTATGTCGAAAAACCCGGAAAATGGTGCCGCGCCCGATGAAGCCAACGACAACCGACCTTTACCGTGAACTCTCTGACCAGGTGTCGGTCAGTTCCATCACTCATTGGCTCAAAGAGATGATTGCCATCCCAAGTGTAAACCCGATGGAGGGTGACGCCCGCCCTGGTCACCGGGAGCAGGAGATCGGCGAATATTATCTTGAACAGATGCATGAACTCGGCCTGACGGTTGCCTCCCGGGAGGCAGCGCCCGGTCGTCCGAACGTTTTCGGTACACGAGCCGGAAATCAGAATCGTCCGTCATTGATGCTGTGTGGACATCTGGATACGGTGCCCACCGAGGGCTACGACGATCCTTACACCCCCCATGAAAAAAACGGCCGTATCTACGGCAGGGGATCGTGTGATATGAAAGCGGCCCTGGCGTGCTATCTTGAGGTGGCGCGCTTGCTTCGGGACGCAGATGTCACTCTCTCGGGGTCGCTCATTCTCTGCGGCGTGGCGGACGAAGAGTGGCAGATGATCGGTTCTCGAGAGATCGGACGCAACGGTCCGTTTGCCGATCAGTGCATTATCGGTGAGCCATCAGATCTGTCGGTCTGTCCGGCTCATAAAGGACAGTTTGGCTTGTTCATTCGCACCTTTGGCAAGGCAGTGCACTCCAGTATTCCGGAACAGGGGGAAAATGCCATCGAGCGTATGGCCCGCGTGGTTAATGCGCTTTCCGATTACAACGAGGAACTCGCATCTCGAGAGCCGCATCCGCTTTGTGGGCATGGCACTTACAGTCCCGGCGTGATCCGCGGCGGCGATCTCGCGAGCGCGGTACCGGATTATTGCGAGCTGGAGATCGATCGCCGAGTGCTGCCCAGTGATGAAACTGAGCAGGTGCGCCAGGATATTTCGGAACGACTCGAGCCGTTAAGGCAGGAAGACCCCGGGTTTCGCTACGAACTCAGTGAGCCTTCCTGGGATATTCCCGCTAATGATCTGCCTGTGGAGTCGCCCGTGGTTCAGTCGCTGCTTAACGCATCGGCAGACCTCACAGGCCGCCCTGAGTCTGCCAGGTCCTTTCCTGGAGCGACGGATGCTCCCCATCTCAAGACGCCTGCAGTCGTCTGCGGGCCAGGCTCCTTGTCTCAGGCGCATTCTATAGATGAGTTTGTTGAGGTTGAGCAGTGTGTGCGCGCTACCCGGATGTATTTGCGCGCCGTAACGGATCTGATCGCCTAGCGATCTTCAGTTCAGAAATCGTTGGGCTCGATAGGGTGTCGGGTCGACGATGGGTGCCTCACGATCGATGATCTGCTGGACCAGTTTTCCTGTGACAGCGCCAAGCGTCAGCCCCACATGCTGATGACCAAAGGCGTAGACCACCGACGGATGTTTTGATGAGTGACTGATAACGGGCAGGGCATCAGGGAATGTAGGTCGAAAGCCCAGCCAGGTATCCCCGCGCTGTTTCAGCGACGGTAGTGCACGGCGGGCAGCCTGCTCGATATAGTCAAGACGCTTTAGGTTGGGTTTGGCATCAAGACCTGCCAGTTCAACGGTTCCCGCTGCCCGCAAGCCACCATCGACAGGGGACAGATAGAGTCCGGCGTCAGCGAGCCCCACCGGCCGTGACAGAATCGAGAGGTTTTCTGGAAACATCACGTGGTAGCCCCGTTCCGTATCAAGCGGCAAACGATCGAGCACTGCTCCCTGAATCCGGGTGGACCAGGCGCCCGCGGCAATGACCGCGTGGTGAACCGTTCTTGAATGTCCAGAGCAATGCACAGTGACCTGATCCAGACCCGCGGACTCGATGCGGTCAACACGGTCTTGGATGACTTCACCGCCGTCCCGTGCGAATTGATCGACGAGTCTCATGATCACCTGTTGTGGATCGCTCAGTTGAAAACCGTCGTTGTAAAGTATTCCGCCGGCAAAGATGGGGGCGAGCGCGGGTTCGAGTTCCTGCACTTCGTCAGTTTCAACTTCTGTGATCGACATGCCTTGTTCGCGCCGCCGGGCGATGTCGTCTTGAGCAGCCAAACGGCTATGGGCATCCGAATAAAGATACAGTGTTCCGTTGCGGCGAATAAAATCCCCGGCGCCTGCTGACTGGACGAGCGCAAGAGTCGTGTCCTCGGCATGTCGGAGCAGTGCGCCCAGTGCGGAGATGGTCTGGTCGACCCGCTCGCGCCGACAATGGCGCAAAAACGACAAAAGCCAGGGCAGCATACGGGGCACGTAGGCAGGGGAAATCGATAGCGGCCGTTCCGATCCGGACAGAAGTCTCGGAAGGGATTTCAGTAATTTGGGATGGTTGACCGGGATACAGGCGTACGTGGCAATCGTCGCGGCATTGCCATAACTCGTTTGACTGCCTGGCGGATGAGGATCAATCAGGGCAACCTTGTGGCCTGCACGTTGAAGATGCAGCGCACAACAACTGCCAACCATGCCCGCTCCGATAACAAGCGTCTGAGGTGTATCCATTTTGCGATGACGGCTTTGGAAAGCCAAAAGGCTCGAAGTGCCTATTATTGTTTAAAATACTGTCGGAATTCGACCGTCGCGATCGATTCGGCTGCGAGACGCCAAAAGGCCTTACCAGCCTTTCATCCAAGAAAGAGTGGCGTAAGCGTTGGTCAGACTATGGTTCATGTGGTCCATAAGGAGGAATTAAAGTGATAAAGAAATTTATTCGTGGCGCATTGGCGCTGATGATTTTGGCATTGCCGGGGGTGGGTTCGGCAGAGGGTGTAAAGATTGGTTTTGTGACGACGCTAACCACCGGGGCAGCCGTGATCGGCAATGACATGCGCGATGCAGTCAATCTCGCGGTCGAGGATCTAAACGGCAAAATGGGCGGTCTCGATATTGAGGTCATCTTTGCAGATGATGGATTCAAGCCGGAAACCGGGAAACAAGTTACCGATAAACTGGTCAAATCAGATGACGTCGATTTTGTAGCGGGATACATCTGGTCACATGTATTACTGGCCTCTCAGAAATCTGTTCTCAATGCCGACAAGTTTCTGATCAGCGCCAATGCCGGACCCTCACAGCTTGCCGGAAAGCTCTGTCACCGCGACTTCTTCTCTACTTCCTGGCAGAACGACCAGACCCCAATGGCGATGGGTGCGCTTCTGAGTCAACGCGGAGTCAGTAAGCTCTACGTGATGGCACCCAACTACGCAGCGGGCAAAAATATGGTGGCGGGAGTTGAGCGCACCTTTAAGGGTGAGATCGTTGGCAAGGATCTGACCAAGTGGGGCAAGGATGCGCAGTTGGATTTCTCTGCAGAGCTCGCCAAAGCCAAAGCGTCCGGTGCGGAGGCGCTCTTTGTTTTTTATCCGGGAAAAGCCGGAGGCGCTTTTATGAAGCAGTATGAGCAGGCGGGCCTTGCTGACAAACTGCCGCTTTACACGGTGTTCACCGTGGACGCCATTTCACTTCCAAAACTTCAGCAGGCAAACATGAAAGCCGTACTGGGTTCTTTGACCACGGGCTTTTGGGGCCCCGGACTCAAAAACCCGCAAAACGCACGTTTTGTCGAAGGGTTCCTGAGGAAATATGGACGTTACCCTTCGTTTTATGCAGCGCAGTCCTATGACAGTATTTTTCTGATCAACAGCGCTGTGGAAGCCGTGGGGGGCGATCTGCAAGATCGAGACGGAATGCGTGCTGCGATGGAAAAAGCGGATTTCCCCTCTGTCCGCGGATCATTCTCCTACGGTGCCAACCATTTCCCGATCCAGAACTTCTACCTGCTTGAAGTCGTCGCTGACGGTAACGGCAATTGGACCACGGAGATTCGTTCGACGGTTTTCGAAAACCATCAGGATACCTACGTAGCAGATTGCCGTCTTTAAAAAGGAAGAGCTTCGGTTTGTTGTTTTGAGTGATCGAACTGCGCACTCCGGCGTGATGGGCCGGAGTGCGGCCAGGGTGTCTAAGGGCAGGCTTTCCCTCGGGTTCGTGATCCGGCAACGCTCCCGAGTTTTCAGCGAGACCTGACCATGGACAGTGCACTCGTCATGATTCAGGTGCTGAATGGGCTGCAGTTAGGCGTCCTGCTGTTTCTGCTGGCTGCCGGACTCACGCTGGTCTTTGGCATCATGGACTTTATCAATCTGGCCCATGGCGCTTTTTATATGCTCGGGGCGTTCATTTGTGCCACGCTGGCCTTGTGGCTCGACTCCTTCCTGCTCGCGGTTTTGCTGGCGGTGCCCATCACGTTTGTCATCGGCGTCGTGGTGGAATTGGGTATCGCCCGGCAGCTGTATCAGGCAGATCATCTTGAGCAGATTTTGGCAACCTTCGGCCTCATTCTTATAGCTGATACGTTGGTGCAGATGATCTGGGGTCCTGAAGGATTGACCTTTGCACTGCCCGAGATCCTGAACGGTCAGGTTAGGCTCTTTTACGACGTCGAATTCCCTGTCTACCGGGTTCTTATCATCTCGGCGGGCTTGCTGGTTGCTTTGGCGCTGTATCTTGTCGTGAGTCATACCCGGATTGGGATGTTGATCCGGGCGGGAGCATCCAACCGGCGCATGGTGGAGGCGTTGGGTGTGGACATTCGGATGCTGTTTACCCTGGTCTTTGCCGCAGGCGCTGCTATGGCCGGGCTTGCTGGTTTGATGATTGCGCCGATTACAGAAGCGAGCATCGGCATGGGGAATGAAATCCTGATTGTGGCTTTTGTCGTTATCGTGATCGGCGGTATCGGCTCTGTTCAGGGAGCTTTTCTCGGAGCGATGCTGGTGGGACTGATTGACACTCTCGGCAGGTCTTTTCTTGATGATTTTCTGCGATTGTTTTTATCGCACCAGGCAGCGGAGACGTCGGCGCCGGCCATTTCAGCGATGCTGATTTACATCCTGATGGCAGTGATCCTCACGTTTCGCCCACAGGGATTGTTTGGAGTTCGCAGTTCGTGATGTCGAAAAGTGGCGGGTGGTTGGCGGTTGTCACGGTTCTTGGGGCACTTTTACTGCCTTTCTGGGCGGAATATGCCGGGGAACCCTTTATTCTGGATGTCTTTATCCGGTTAATGATCCTTGCGATCGCAGCGAGCAGCCTCAATCTGATTTTGGGTTACAGCGGGATGGTCAGCCTGGGCCACGCCGTCTTTATCGGTATCGGGGCTTATGCGGTTGGAATCCCGGCTTACTATGATCTCAATAGCGGTTGGCTACAGCTGGCGGCGGCTCTTGGGGCATCAGGATGTTTTGCACTGCTGACAGGCCTCATATGTCTTCGAACCCGAGGCGCCTACTTCATCATGATTACCCTGGCGTTTGCCCAGATGATGTATTTCATTTTTGTCAGTATCGAGGAATACGGAGGAGATGACGGACTGGTGATCTATTCGCGTAGCGAGATGGGTCCTGGTGTTGATCTGGATGACAACAGTCAACTTTATTTTTTGGTGCTCTTTTGCCTGATCGCAGTGATGATCTTGATTCACCGACTGACGCGATCCGATTTCGGACAGGTGATCAGAAGTATCAAGATAAACGAAGTCCGGATGCAGGCGCTGGGTTTTGACACATTCCGCTACCGATTGGTGTGCTATGTCATCTCGGGGATGATCTGCGGGCTCGCGGGCTGGCTACTGGGCAATTTCACGGGATTCATCAGTCCGGAAATGATGGATTGGACCCGTTCTGGCGAGTTGATCGCGATGGTGCTCCTGGGAGGTGCGGCAACTGTGGTGGGGCCGCTGCTTGGCGCGGGGATCTTTATTGGCGTCGAGACACTGCTCCCGGAGATAACCATTTACTGGCACCTGTATCTGGGTATCCTGTTGATCATCGTGGCCAAATTTGGACGGGGCGGCTTGCTGGGCTGGTGGACTCGGTGGCAAGGCCGGTCACGCCCATGAGTGTCGAGCTTGAAGCGCGGGGAATCAGCCGAAGTTTTGGCGGTATTCATGCGGTCGCCGATATTGATCTTTGTCTGGAGAAGGGAAAAATTCACGCCGTCATTGGCCCCAATGGAGCCGGCAAGACCACGCTCGTAGGCTTACTTGCGGGCAGCCTGACAGCCGACAAGGGTGAGATCCGTCTGGGGCGACGCAAGGCCACGTTGTTGCCGGTGCATGAGCGGGTGAAGCTGGGTCTTGGCAGAACCTTTCAGATCACCAGTCTCTTTGGAGAGCTTTCCGTTTTTGAGAACATCGCCATCGCGGTTCAGGGTTATCAGGGTCATTCCTTTCGTTTCTGGGCCCCCGCCAATCGCAAGAGCGCGCTAATCAAAAGAGTTCATGAGTTGGCAAGCGATGCAGGTCTTGACCACGAACTGGATGCTCAGGCTGAGGCTTTGTCTCACGGCAAACATCGTTTGCTGGAAATTGCGATGGCCCTTGCAGGCTTTCCATCGATATTGTTGCTTGATGAGCCAGCCGCGGGACTTGGCGCCGAGGAAACCCAGAACCTGATTGCGATTCTGAACCGGCTGAAGTCGGATGCCGCCGTCCTGTTGGTTGAGCATGATATGGACGTCGTGTTTTCGGTGGCGGATGAGGTCACTGTCATGGTCGATGGCGCAGTGATTGCCACCGGAAGCCCCGACGATATCCGGAATAACCAGCAGGCGCAGCAAGCCTACCTCGGCGAATCAGGGTCAGAATATGCTTGAGGTGCGAAACCTCTCCGCTTTCTACGGGAGCAGTCAGGCGCTTTTTGACGTGAATCTGTCTGTCGGCAAAGGCCAATTAGTCAGCCTCCTTGGACGCAACGGGATGGGAAAAACAACTACTGTTAACTGCATCATGGGATTGCTGGCCTCTGCGCGAGGCGTCATTGAGTTTGACCGGGCCAGCCTTGTTGGTCTCCCCAGTTATCGGGTGGCCCAGTCTGGAATCGGAATTGTTCCAGAGGGGCGGGGCATCTTCCCGAATCTCACAGTTGAGGAGCAATTGCGTGCGTTTTCAGGCGAGCGGGGTTCCGGTTCGAAGACGTGGAAAATCTCAGAGATATATGAGTTGTTTCCAAACCTGGCCAAAAGGCGGTCGAGTTTTGGCAACCAGCTCTCGGGCGGCGAGCAGCAGATGCTGGCGATCGGCCGGGCGTTGATGACCAATCCTACTTTGCTCATTCTTGATGAAGCGACAGAAGGGCTCGCCCCTCTGGTGCGCCAGGAGATCTGGCGGTGCCTGAAGCAGCTGAAACATGAAGGGCTCTCGATTCTCGTAATTGACAAGAACGTTTCGGATATCGCCCGCATTGCTGATCAACACTTCATTGTTGAAAAAGGGCAGACTGTGTGGTCCGGAAGCTCAGTGGAACTCGAGTCGGATCGGTCAATCAGCACGCGGTACCTCGGCCTTTAAGCGCCATCCTTATCTCGCCAGTGATGGGTCATTTTCGTGAGAGATTATCTGCGTCTTCAAGTGCTGCCGCTATAATTCCGTGCCTCTTGTGGCGAGATCAGGGATGCGGAACCGGTTGATCGGATTCAGGCGCTCGCCGTACCAGATGACATGAGGTGATTGCTTGAGAAAGTCCGTTATTGCTGCGTTTGCGCTCGTTTTGATCGTGGGGCTTTGGATTGGATCAGGTCTTTTTTCAGAGCGCGAAGAAACGCCCACCTCAGCCAGTGCGTCTGCAGTGCCGTCTGCGTCCGTCCAACCGCCGTCTGTGCAGGTCCAGACACTTCAGGCAAGTTCTGTCGCGCAGGTGCTGCACCTGATGGGAGTCACCGCTCCCATGCGTCAGGTGGATGTGCCGGCCCAAACCAAGGGAACCGTCGCGACATTGCAAGTCAAAACAGGAGCCCTCGTTGAAGAGGGGCAGTTGCTGGCGCGTATCGATATGGGCGATCGAACTGCAAGATTGCGCGAGGCGCAGGCGCTGCTGGAGCAGCGACAGACCGAATATCAGGCAGCGACCCAGCTTTCAAAGAAAAATCTTCAGTCGGCAACGGAACTGACCCGCTCCCAGGCACTGCTCGATTCTGCCAAGGCAAGTCTGGAAAGCATTCGCCTGGATATCCGCAGAACCCAAGTGAAAGCGCCTTTTGCCGGGGTGGTTGAGCAGCGTTTTGTTCAGTTGGGTGACTATCTTGATATCGGTCATAAAGCGTTCAGATTGCTGGACTTGTCAAAATTGAAAGTAAAGGGGCAGGTCGCAGAGCGTGAGGTGTCACGGCTGAAGCCCGGTATGCCCGCTGAATTGAGTTTTGTCGGCGGTCAGCGCCTTCCCGGTGAGATCACTTTTATCTCCCGCGCCAGTGATAGTGCGACCCGTACCTTCATGGTGGAGGTTACGGCAGATAACCCAGGGTTGGCGGTCTCTGCAGGCATGACCGCCAGGATCAGCCTGAATCTCGGTGACCGCAGGGGGCATCGTCTCAGTCCTGCTGTATTGACGCTGGACGATGAGGGGCGGGTCGGCGTGAAGGTAATTGACGACAACGCTACGGTGCAGTTCATGCCGGTCGAGCTGATCGCAGATAGCCCCGAAGGCATGTGGCTTGGTGGTTTGCCGGACTCTGTTGAACTGATCACGGTAGGTCACGAGTTTGTATCGGCCGGGCAACGCGTGACCGTAAGCCGCGGTGTGCAATAGCACGCGCTGACCATGTCGCTTATCAGCACTGCATTCGGATACTCACGAACCGTACTCGCGGTCCTGCTCTTTGTCTTGATTGCCGGGTCGATTGCTTATCAGGATATCCCTAAAGAGTCCGAGCCGGATATCGATATTCCGATCATCTATGTCACGATGAACCATGACGGCATCTCCCCTGAAGATGCCGAGCGCTTGTTGATTCGGCCCATGGAGCAGGCGCTCAAGTCGATTGAAGGAATCAAGGAGATGCGTTCCAGTGGCTACGAGGGCGGGGCGAACGTGCTATTGGAGTTTGACGCAGGTTTTGACTCTGATGCCGCACTGAGGGATGTGCGCGAGGGGGTTGATCTGGCCAAGAGCAATCTCCCTACAGCGACCGATGATCCGGAAGTACATGAGGTGAATTTCAGCCTGTTCCCCGTCGTGGTGATGATTCTCTCCGGCGATGTGCCGGACCGGGCGCTTTACCGTATCGCCAGAGAACTCAAGGACGAAATCGAAGGCATTGCAGAGGTGCTGGAAGTCAACATCGCCGGCAATCGCGATGAAGTCGTGGAAGTGATCGTCGATCCGTTGAAGCTCGAGAGTTATGGCCTGGATCCAGCCCTCGCGTCGGCGACGGTGAGGAGTTCCAACATGCTGGTGGCGGCCGGTGTTCAGGATACAGGAAAGGGCCGGTTTTCGATCAAGGTTCCGGGTCTGTTTGAAAGTATCCGGGATATTGCCGATCTGCCCGTGCTGGTGGATGGCGATGCTGTGGTGCGGGTGAGTGATATTGCGGAGGTGAGAAGGACGTTTCGGGATCCGGCGAGCTTCGCTCGGGTTAACGGAAAGACCACCGTCGCACTCGAGGTATCCAAACGCACCGGTGAGAACGTGATTGAGACCATTGAGCAGGTACGTGCAGTGGTTGAGGAAAAACGGGCGCAGTGGCCGCAGACTCTGGGTGAAACGGTGGCGGTCAGTTACTCACAGGACCGCTCGGATCAGATCCGGACGATGCTGAATGACCTTCAGAACAGTGTTATCAGCGCGGTCCTGCTCGTGATGGTTGTGGTGATCTCCGCGTTGGGAGTGCGGAGTGGTCTTTTGGTGGGCATCGCGATTCCGGGCTCGTTTCTGACGGCGCTGCTCACGCTCTTTTTGATCGATGTCTCGCTCAATATTGTTGTCCTTTTCAGTCTGATTCTGGCCGTGGGGATGCTGGTGGACGGCGCCATTGTGGTGACGGAATTTGCCGAGCGGAAACTCAGCGAAGGGGTGCCAAGGCATCAGGCCTACCTGCAGGCGTCGTCACGGATGGCAACACCGATCATTGCTTCGACGGCGACGACGCTGGCGGCTTTCTTGCCACTCGTGTTCTGGCCCGGCGTAGTCGGGGAGTTTATGAAGTACCTCCCCATGACGGTACTGATCACGCTCATCGCTTCCTTGCTGATGGCCCTGATCTTCGTGCCAACGATCGGCGCCTTAATCGGTAAAAAGACCGCTATCAGCGAGCGTGCTTTAAAGACCCTGCTTGCGGGCGAGCAGGGTGACCTGGATAGTGTTGATGGATTTACTGGCCGTTATCTTCGCCTTTTGAAAAATGCCGTTAAACGGCCGGGGTTGGTATTGCTGGCGTCTTTCGGCTCTCTTGTGGGTGTGTTCTTGCTGTACGGAACGATTGGGCCGGGAGTGGAGTTCTTTCCTGATGTAGAGCCCGACAATGCACAGATCCAGGTGCGGGCCCGGGGCAATCTTTCAATTTCTGAGCAGGACCAAATAATGCGCGCGGTAGAGCAGCGTGTTCTGGATGTTGGCGGGATTCGAACCTTTTATACGCGTGTCGGTTCAGACAAGAACAACGAGGAAGCAGAGGATATTATCGGTTCGGTGTCGCTCGAGTTTTCCGATTGGCGGTTACGACCGCGTGTCAGTGAGATCTTCGATACTCTCGAAAGAAGGCTGCAGGATATCTCGGGCGTCATCATCGATCTTCGCAAAGAAGAAGGGGGGCCGCCGGTGGGAAAAGCGCTGCAGTTGCAGCTCTCTTCGATCTACCCGGAGTTACTCAATGATGCTGCAGCCAAAGTCAGGGCGCAGTTCGACGACATGGCAGGTCTCAACAGTATCGAGGACTCCCGTCCACTTCCCGGCATTGACTGGACGCTGGCGGTCGATCGTGCCCAAGCTGCCAAATATGGGATCGATATCAGCGGGATCGGTAACATGATTCAGATGACGACCGGCGGGTACAAACTTGGCGAATACCGCCCGGATGATAGTGAGGATGAGATTGATATCCGGGTGCGCTTCCCGACGATCGACCGGACGGTGACTGGCCTCAATGCAGTGAGAATCAACACGGCGTCGGGTGCAGTGCCGGTGTCGAATTTCGTCAAGCGCGAGGCCCGCCAAAAGACGGGTATGGTCAAACGCGTCGATGGCCTGCGCGTCATTACCGTCAAAGCCGATGTTGATGACGGCGTACTGGCGGATGACAAATTGCGCGAACTCCAGAACTGGCTGGAGAAGCATCCGCTCGATGCCCGGATTCGTGTTGATTTCAAAGGCGAAGACGAAGAACAGGCAAAAGCCCAGGCTTTTTTGAGCAAAGCATTTCTCGTTGCCCTGTTTCTGATGGCGCTAATCCTCGTTACGCAGTTCAATAGTTTTTATCAGGCATCGCTTATCCTGTTTGCTGTGGTCATGTCGACGGTTGGGGTGCTGATCGGCCTGATCGCGACGCAGTCGCCTTTCGGCATCGTCATGAATGGCATTGGAGTGATCGCTCTGGCCGGGATTGTGGTCAACAACAATATCGTACTGATCGATACTTATGCCCGTCTTCGGGAGACGATTGGCGACCCGGTTGAGGCGGTGCTGCGCACTGGAGTGCAGCGTTTGCGCCCCGTCCTGTTGACCACGGCGACCACGGTGTTGGGCCTTATGCCGATGATGTTCGGGATCAATATCGACTTTGTGACCCGGGAGATTACGCAGGGCGCGCCTTCAACACAATGGTGGACGCAACTGTCGACGTCGATTGTTTTCGGGCTGAGTTTTGCGACGATTCTGACACTGGTGGTGACGCCCAGTGCGCTCGTTCTCCAGGAAAAGATTCTGGCTCGGTGGGGTCGGACGCGTCGGACGCCGGCACCGTCCGCCTGATCGAATTGCCGGCTATTTTGACTTGGCTTTTGCCCAGGAGTCCCGCAACGCGACGGTACGGTTGAATACCTGCCTGGCATCGGTGCTGTCCCGATCCACACAGAAGTACCCCAGACGTTCAAACTGAAAGATCGATCCCGGAGCCGCGTTGGTCAGACTCGGCTCAACCTGAACGTTGTCCAGAGTGGTGAGCGAGGTTTCGTTAAGCGCGTTTTGCAGATCATTTTCCGATGAGACACTCGGCTCGGGGTCAACAAAAAGCGGTTCGTAAAGTCGGACCTGCGCCTGTGCGCTGTGCCGGGCCGATACCCAGTGAATGGTTCCTTTGACTTTGCGGCCGTCAGGCGCATTGCCGCCCCTTGTCTCAGGATCATAGGTGCAGCGGACTTCGATAATCTCGCCGGACGGATCCTTGATCACTTCTGTGCAGGTGACAAGATAGGCGTAACGCAGTCTGACTTCGCGCCCAGGCGCAAGTCGAAAGAACTTTTTCGGGGGGTCTTCTTGAAAATCTTCCTGCTCGATAAAAAGTTCCCGGCAAAAAGGCAGCGAGCGAGTTCCCAGAGATTCATCCCCCGGATGATTGAGCGCCTCTAGCGCTTCTTCCTCATCCTCGGGATAGTTCTCAATGACGATCTTGAGTGGGCGTGTGACCGCGAATGCCCTGGGGGTGCCGGGATCGAGCGCCTCACGGACACAGTTGTCCAGAACGCTGAGCTCGACGTTCTGCTGGTTTCGGGTCACGCCAATGCGAGTACAGAAGTCCACCAGTGCCTCGGGGGGGTAGCCCCTTCGACGCATGCCGGACAAGGTCGGCATGCGCGGATCATCCCAACTGCCCACCACCCCTTGCTCCACCAGGATGGTGAGCAGTCGTTTGCTCACCATCGTGTATTCCAGTGACAGGCGGGAGAACTCTGTTTGATAGGGCCGACTTGGAGTGGTGACGTGTTCCAGCACCCAGTCGTAAAGAGCCCGATTGTCTTCAAATTCGAGCGTACACAGGGAATGAGTCACGCCTTCGATGGCGTCAGACAATGGGTGAGTGAAATCATACATAGGGTAGATACACCAGTTATCACCCGTGTTGTGATGCGTCTGATAGCGGATTCTGTAAAGCGTTGGATCCCGCAGGTGCAGATTTGGTGAAGCCATGTCGATTCGGGCCCGGAGCACCCGACTGCCTTCAGGAAATTCGCCCGAACGCATCTTTTCGAACAGTTCGCGGTTCTCCTCACAACTTCGATCGCGAAATGGGCTGTTCACACCGGGCGTGGTCAATGTGCCGCGTGTGCTGCGAATCTCATCGGCACTGAGGTCGCACACGTAGGCATCCCCTGAGTCGATCAGCTCCACCGCGAACGCGTAGAGTTGTTCGAAATAGTCTGAGGCGTGATAAAGCCGTTCTTTCCAGTCAAAGCCCAGCCATTGGACATCTGCCTTGATGGCTTCAACAAATTCGGGGCTCTCCCGATCAGGATTGGTGTCATCGAAGCGCAGGGCGCAACGTCCTCCAAAGTCCTCAGCCAGGCCAAAGTTGAGGCAGATCGACTTTGCATGCCCAATGTGGAGGTAGCCGTTAGGTTCCGGAGGGAAACGGGTTGTGATGCCCTGCGGATAGCGGCCGGCATCAAGGTCGGCCGTCACTAACTGGCGGATAAAGTTAGTTGGCGATGATTGATCAGACATGCTCGGGCGAAGACCCGGACGGGGAGCGCCAGGTAATGGTCAGGGGTGAAGGGTCTCGCGCGAGTTCAACTTGCGGTGGCCGTGGCGCGATAGGGTTGGGATCAACGGATCAGGTGTCGACTTTCGACACCTGATCCGCCAGCAAACCCAAGATTACCAGTTAGTTGGGGTCGATAGGTTTGAAGCCTGACTGCCAAAGTAGGCTGCAAGGTCTTCAATGTCCGAAGCACTCAGAGCGGATGCAAAACCCTTCATGACTGCATTGTTGCGGACTCCTGACTTATAGCCGGAGAGCGCATGTGCAAGGAAATCTGGATACTGTCCGGCGAGGATCGGATATTGTGGTGTGATGGGCTTTGCGCCGCCTGCGCCATGACATGATGTACATACTTGGGCCTTGGCTTCACCTGCTTGGGCATCGCCATCGCCCAGTTCGCTCTTGGCGGGTGCATCCAGACTGCTTAGGTATGCGGCGATATTGGTAATTTCCGTATCGCTCAACGCTCCTGCCTGGGCCTGCATGGTCGGGTGTACCCGCTCGCCACTTTGATAGGCCTTAAGCGCGAGCGCAAGATACTCCGCTTGCTGCCCTCCCAGTTTGGGAATCCGGAATGTTGGATAGGCGTTGCGCATGCCCGGGGCGCCGTGACAACCCATGCATGTGGCCGCCGCTGCTTTGCCCGCCTGGATATCCCCTGCCGCGAAACTTGTAAAAGAGGCAACTGCCATGGCCAATCCGGCAGTGATCGATAGCAAGAATTTCATTGCGATACGTCTCAAAAAATTGTAGAGGCGCAACTTTAGGCAACCGGCTCAAACGTTGCAACAATTTGAACCAAAAAAATGATCTTTCGTGCCTATTTTTTGCGTTTCAGGTAAATCGCAAGCTCTTTGAGACCGCTGGGATGGCTGATTGTTTGGTCCCGGCGCGTCAGCCATTCCCAGCGTGTTTCAGGGAATAGCGACTCCACGGTGGCCAGGGAGCAGTGCCAGGGCGGCCCGCCCTCGCGGTGCGTCTGCATGAAGGCGCCGATCAGAATGCCGCCTGGCTGAATCCAGCGGTACAGACGCTCGGCGTAATCGGACCACTTGGCGGGCTCCAGCGCACAAAGAGCTGTCTGTTCGTAAATCACGTCAAAGGGTTCATCCGGCTCCCAGTCAAAGAGGTCGTGCGCGACAACGCAAGCCTCAATCTGTCGGGTGTCCAGAAGGCGCCTCAGGTCAGCAACGGCGCTGGGGGAGAAATCCACGCCCGTGACGTCATAACCCCGTCGGGCCAGTTCAGCAATTTCGTAACCACGGCCGCAGGCGGGTACCAAGACCCGTGCCGGCGGGGCCGGCATCTCGGCGAGTCCGCGAGCAAGGGCTGGACTGGGTTCACCGCGATCCCACGCGGTTCTTCCCTCCAGGTAGCGCTTTTCCCATATCGCCTGTTGATTCGTGTCAGTACCCGTCACATTGATTTGCCAACTATCTTTACTCGATATGATTTTAGCGTCTAAGAAATGGCAACGGGATGTGATGCCCGTCGGACGATCCATCGAGCGTTGGCGGTGATATACTGCGCCGCGTCTCGCGTCGCAGGGGTGGCGCGGTCAATTAGCCAATACTCATCGTGCAAACAGCCAAGACAGACGACGTCCGTATCGTCGATATTCAGGACGTGGCAGATCCGGCCACCATCATTGCTGAGATGCCGCTGTCGGCTGATGCGGCTGAACTCGTAGCAGCAACACGCCGCGATATTCATGAAATCCTGAATGGCAATGATGACCGCCTGATCGTGGTCACAGGCCCTTGCTCGATTCATGATCCTGATGCCGCGATGGCGTACGCAGAGCGCCTGCTGCCGATGCGTGAAGAATACCGCGAAGATCTGATTGTGGTCATGCGGGTGTACTTCGAAAAACCCCGTACGACGGTAGGCTGGAAAGGATTGATTAATGATCCTGATCTGGATGAATCCTTTGATATCAATAAAGGTCTGCGCACCGCCCGCCGGCTGCTGCTGGCGATCAATGGCCTCGGTGTGCCAGCAGGAACCGAATACCTTGATTTATTGTCCCCCCAATATCTGGCTGACCTGGTCAGTTGGGGAGCAATCGGCGCCCGCACCACAGAGAGCCAGCTGCATCGCGAGATGGCCTCGGGACTTTCCTGTCCAGTCGGATTCAAGAATGGCACCGACGGCAATCTTAAGATAGCGGTCGACGCGGTTGGGGCGGCGCAGCACCCCCACCATTTCCTGACGATTACCAAAAATGGTAACTCGGCGATCCTGACCACTGCGGGTAATGAGGATGGGCATGTGATTCTGCGCGGGGGACGTGAGCCCAACTATGACGCGAGCAGCATCGCATCGGCCGCGTCGCTGATGTCAGATGCCGGATTGGCTCCCCGTCTGCTAGTCGATTGCAGTCACGCTAACAGTGGCAAAGACCCCCAGCGCCAACCGCATGTTATCGACTCCGTCTGTGAGCAACTTGTTGGCGGCGAACGACGGTTGATGGGAGTCATGATCGAAAGCCACTTGGTCGGGGGCCGCCAGGATATCGTTCCCGGACAAGCGCTGACCTATGGTCAGAGCATCACGGACAGCTGCATCGCCTGGGATGAGACAGCACCCTTGATCACTCAACTGGCGGAAGCCGTGCGCAGGCGCCGTTCAGGAACCGCGAACTGAATCGAGCTTGACACTCGTTCTGCGAGTATCTCTTTGATGTCTCCTCTTATGGCGTAATCAAAAGAATTTGGCCTTTTTCGTGAAGGCAAAATGATATGGTGCAACCCTATCGTGACCAGAGACAGAGCGTTGCTCCGCTGACAATTAGAACCTGAGGCTGAAACCCTAAGCCGCCCCGATTCGGAGAGAAGAAAATGATCAAACCCCATGGCAGTGATTCCCTGATGCCGTTGCTCGTTGACGACCCGGCCCGCCTTGAGGCGCTGCAAACGGAAGCGGCGGGTCTGCCCTCCATGACGTTGAGTTCTGCTGCCGCTGCGAATGCCGTCATGCTGGGTGCGGGCTATTTCACGCCGCTGCAGGGATTTATGAACAAGGCCGATGCCCTGGGTGTGGCTGAACATATGAAAACAGGCAGCGGTGTTTTCTGGCCGGTGCCTGTGGTTAATCTCACCACCGACGACAGCGGTATTTTGCCCGGCTCAAGGATTGCGCTGAGAGATCCGAATGTCGACGGGCATCCCGTTATCGCCATTCAGGATGTCGAGGCCGTCGAGGTGCTCAGCGAAGACGACGTGGACTTTATTGCGCAGCAGGTTTACCGCACCAACGATGAAGCACATCCCGGTGTTGCGACTTTTACATCGCTTGGACGCGTACTGGTGTCCGGCCCGATCGAAGTGTTGAACCTCAGTTACTTTGAAACAGATTTTCCGGAGACCTTCCGTACAGCTGTTGAGATTCGTTCAGAGATTAAAAAGCGCGGTTGGGAGCGCGTGGTCGCCTTCCAGACCAGGAACCCGATGCATCGTGCCCATGAAGAGTTATGCAAAATGGCGCTCGAGGCGGTGGATGCCGACGGCATCTTGATTCATATGCTCCTAGGAAAGCTCAAGCCAGGGGATATTCCTGCAGATGTTCGGGATGCGGCGATCCGGAAGATGGTTGAGCTGTACTTCCCTCCCAACTCTGTAATGATCACGGGTTACGGTTTTGACATGCTTTATGCGGGCCCGCGTGAGGCAGTGCTGCATGCGCTGTTCCGCCAGAACGCTGGATGCACGCACCTGATTGTCGGCCGGGATCACGCTGGAGTGGGGGATTACTATGGCGCGTTTGATGCCCAGACGATCTTTGATGAATCTGTGCCAGACGATGCGATGGAGATCGAGATTTTCAAAGCAGATCACACGGCCTATTCGAAAAAACTCAATAAGGTCGTGATGATGCGCGACGCGCCGGATCATGCGAAAGAGGATTTTGTTTTGTTGTCCGGGACACGTGTTCGCGAGATGCTGGGCGCTGGCGAAGACTTGCCGGTGGAGTTCGCTCGTCCGGAGGTCGCGCGAATTCTGATGGACCACTATGCTGAGGAGGCTCAAAACAGCGCCTGATTTTAAGAGGGGCGCCGTTCTAGACGACACTGGCCCCGGACACTAAAGCGTCTGGGGCCATAAGCGCATTAAAGACTGCCGAACTGGTCGGCAGGGATGCTTTCGTTTTCCAGCATCACGGGAATGTCGTCATCGATGCGGTAGATTCGCTGACCATTCTGAGTAATCAGTCCTTCTGAGAGGGCCTGTGTGACGCTGCCATTGCCGGCGTTAATGATTTTCCCGCCAGCAATCTGTTGGTTAATTTGCCCCAGTTCATCAGTGCTCAGCGGTCTGAGCGGTTGCTTGGTTACCGGGCAACACAGAATCTCGAGCAGTTGTCGGTCTATCGGCATGGAGGATACCCACCCTTTCTCTGGCAATTTCTGAAGATGTGCCTGAGTATACTGTTAGGGCTCCTCTGGCGGGAATTGCCCGCACCACGTTACTTGCAAGGAACTGATCATCATGGCTTCTGGATCGCGTCGTGCCGTTGTCACTGCAATCGTAGGTAACGGCACTCTGACCGTACTTAAGTTCGCCGTTGCGTTGCCGACCCAGTCCGCAGCACTGATGAACGAAGCCGTACACAGCCTGATGGATACGCTGAACCAGTTGTTTCTGCTGATCGGTCTTGTCCAGGGAGAGAAGCGGGCTGACGGACGTTATGCATTTGGCCATGGACAGAAGAAATATCTCTGGAATCTGTGGAGCGCTATTGGACTGTTCTCGATTGGGTGTGGGCTCGGGTTGGCGCATGCCTGGCATGCCTGGCAGGAACTGGGGGAAATAACTGCCCGACCGGATGTTGTACTGGGCAGCTTCCGGATCGATCTCATATGGCTGGCGGGAGTGGTATTGCTGATTGCGCTGGTTGTCGAAGCTTATGTGCTCAAAATAGCCTGGCTCGAGTTTCGCCGGCGTGCCCAGGACGAGGGCATCTCGACATGGCAAAAACTTTTTCGGCCGACAGACCCCACCTTGCTGGCTGTCCTGTTGGAGGATGCCATTGCCGTGATCGGCGTGCTGCTGGCGGGATCCGGAATTGCCCTGACACGTTTGACTGGCAATGGAATGTGGGATGTGGGCTTTTCAATAGCAATCGCGGTCATGCTTGGCCTGACTGCTATTGTTCTTGGCGCGATCAATATGCGATTGCTGACGGATGTTCGTGATCGAGAAGCAGAGGCGATCTTTGATACCATCGCCAAAGCGCATCGCGAGATTGAGCGGTACCACGATCTTCGCAGTATTGTTGTCGACGAAGCCAACACGGTACTGGTCGCTGAGGTGGAGCTTCGCGAAGAAGCGGTGCTGGCCGGACTAAGAAACGAGATCGCCAAATATGAAGCGGCCTTGTTGTCCGCTTTGCCCTCGACGCGTCAGGGCGATTCAGCACTGCAGGAGTACATTGCCGACCGCGCCGCTGTGCAGGCAACGCTGGAGCGTACCGAAACACTGATTGACGAGCTTGAGCGTTTGATGCGAGAGCGGTGCCCACGGGTCTCTCACATCACAATAGAGGTAGAAGGCATCGCGCCGCAGGCAACAATCGATGCCCTGGATGAAACACCACAACAGGAAACCTGAATGACTACAAGAAAATCTTTCTGGCCCTCGCTGGCACTGGCAATCACCTTGATGCCGGTGGGAAGCAATGCCGAGAACACTACGCCCACGAGCCCGACAGAGCAATTCAGTTATGCCTTGGGTTTTCAGATCGGAACCCAGATTGCCCGGCAGATGATGACGGAAGGCCTTGACCTTGACCCCGGTTATCTTGCTCAGGCCATTGAGGATGTTCTGTCTGGAGCAACCCCAGCGATCACGCAGGCAGAGATGGATGCCGCTATCACCGCAATTCAGCAGCAGTCTCAGGAGAAAAGCATGGAAAAAGTAAAGGCGGCCGAACAGGCCGGACAGGAGTTTCGACAGACCTATCAGAGTCAGGAGGGCGTCAGTGAGACCGAAAGCGGTATTCTGTATCGGGTGTTAACGCCAGGCACCGGCTCACAGCCGAAGATCGATGATACGGTTGTCGTTCACTACCGCGGCACGCTCGTGGATGGAACCGAATTCGACAGCTCCATCCGTCGCGGCCAACCGGCGACCTTCAGTCTCGGAGGCATTATTCCCGGGTGGCAGGAAGCCCTCCAGTTGATGAATGAAGGGGCACGCTGGGAAGTGGTGATTCCGCCTGAGCTCGCTTACGGCGAGACCGGTGCTGGCGGGGCAATTGGTCCTCAGGAAACACTGATTTTTGAAATTGAGCTGATTGAGGTGAAATAAACCTTTCACCGAGACTGCTGTGGAGACTGAAGACTGCATAAGGACAGTATCGGGTAGAGCATAAGAAATCCTTCCGATCTTATCGGGGAGGGCCTGATACTGTACCGATCCGCTGCGATCGAAAAAAACCCCCAAAAATCGTATAAGTTTGAGAGGCGAACGTCGTAGAATACGCAACCCTTTTGACCTTATGGGAAGCCCATTGGAGCCGCTTTGAAGATTTTATTTGCAGACAAGTTTCCGAACACCCAGTTGCAGCAACTGCAGGATCAGGGTCACGAGTGCGATCTACAACCTGATCTTGATGGCGACACCTTGCCTCAGGCGGTGAAGGATGCGGAGGTGCTGGTTGTCCGTAGCACGAAGATTACGTCTGAAACCATCGGCGCCGCGGCCTCTTTGCGATTGATTATCCGCGCGGGTGCAGGAACGAACACCATCGACAAGGGTGCAGCAGCAGATAAGGGTATTCCGGTCTGCAATATACCGGGGAAGAATGCAGTCGCCGTCGCCGAATTGACCATGGGTCTGCTGATCGCCATTGACCGGAGGATTCCGGAGAATGTCATCGACCTGAGAGCGGGCCGCTGGAATAAGAAAAAGTATTCAGTGGCCCAGGGGCTCATGGGTCGTCACATGGGGATTATCGGACTCGGCGCCATTGGACTTGCAGTGGCAGAACGGGCAAGAGCCTTTGGAATCCATGTCTATGTAGTGGATAAGCCCGATCGAAGCGCGCAGACTCGAGAGACTCTGGCAAATCTCGGTCTCCAAACTGTTCCGGACCTGGATGCGATGCTGGGAACCTGCGACATCATCAGTTTGCACGTCCCGAGCGCCGCCGGGACCAAGGGCATGGTGGATGCGGAATTCCTCGATAAACTTCAGCCGGGCGCCATTCTCATCAACGCCTCCCGGGGAGACGTCATTGATGAGGCGGCACTGCTTGCGGCCATGAATGACAAGGGAATCCGCGCGGGATTGGATGTTTATGCTGATGAGCCCTCCGCAGGAGAGGGTGCGTTCTCATCTGATCTGGCAGGTCACCCCAACACGTGTGGCACACACCACATTGGTGCGTCCACAGATCAAGCACAAAACGCGGTATCCGACGGCGTCGTGGACGTCATTGATGCGTTTGCGGGTGGTACCGTCATGAACTGTGTGAACGGCCAGGGCTGAATCGATCCGCATACCGGGATCAATCCCCGAAACTCTGCCAGAGAAGCAAACGAAAAGAGCAACAGAGAAATAAATAGATAAATAGTAAATTGGTAAATAGAAAGAAGAGATAGATAAGCCATGACTGAGAGAGTGCACAATTTCAGCGCGGGACCATGTACCCTGCCGCTGTCCGTTTTGGAAGAGGGCCAGGCTGAGTTCGTGGATTACCACGGTGCCGGTATGTCTTTGATCGAGATGAGCCACCGTGGCAAGCATTTTGTCGCTGTCCATGAAGAGGCCATCGATCTTGTCCGGACAGTCTATGGCGTGCCTGATGAGTTTGATGTGCTGTTCTTGCAGGGCGGGGCAACCCTGCAATTCGCCATGGTGCCGATGAATCTGTTGAAGAGTGGTGAGAGGGGCGCTTATGTGAATTCCGGAACCTGGGCAAAAGGGGCGATCGCCGATGCCCAGCATTATGGAGATGTCTATACCGCCTGGGATGGGACAGACTGTAACTTCACTCGGATGCCCAATACGGGCGAAATCGAGATTCAGTCAGGCACGCGGTACCTGCACCTGACGTCTAATGAGACCATCGGGGGAATCCGGTTCGGCGACTGGCCGAAAGTGGACGTTCCTCTGGTTGGCGATATGTCCTCGGACTATATGTCACGCCCGGTGCCCTGGGATCGTTTCGATCTGGTTTATGGCGGCGCGCAGAAGAACCTCGGCCCTGCAGGAATGGCGTTAGTCATCATTAGAAAAACAGTGGCTCGGGAAAACAATCAGAACATCGGCCGGTATCTTCGTTACGACATCCAGGCTGATAAAGATTCCATGTTCAATACCCCGCCGGTGTTTCCGATCTATATGCTCGGCAAAGTGCTCAAATGGATGCGTGATCAAGGCGGTGTAGAGGCGATGGAGCGCCAGGCAGAGGACAAGGCAGGCATCCTTTACCGCGCGATTGACGACAGCGGCGGTTATTACCGTTGTCCGGTCGATGTGGATTCACGATCGGTGATGAACGTCGTTTTCCGACTGCCTTCTGAGGACCTCGAAAAGACTTTTCTCTCGGGTGCGGACGCAGCGGGTCTGCTGAATCTGAAAGGGCACCGCAGCGTTGGGGGTATTCGCGCGAGCATCTACAATGCCATGCCCAAAGAAGGGGTGCAGGCGCTTGCCAGTTTCATGTCGGATTTTCAAGGCGCTCACCCTGCTTGAGCGAGCGGGTACGCTTTTGGAGTTAATGTGACCCAGATTCGCGCTTTTCAACCCCGGGTAGTTACCGCCGAACATGCTGGTTCGGTGGTGGGCCCCGCCTATGATTCGATGACGCCCGACGAGCGGCGAGGTTTTCGAGCGGCGAATCCGCAGAACTACATTAACGTGATGCGGTCAGTCGATGACTTTCCCGTTGGCGAGCGGCCCACAGAAGAGCAATTGCTCCAGGAGAATATTGATCAATTGAGCCAACTCCTGGCAAGCGGCGCTTATCGACAGTGTGACCAGGAATCGGTCTTTATTTATCAGTTGAGTGTCGACGGTCACAGTCAGACCGGCATCGTTGCCGAAATTCCCGTGGGCGAGTACCGCGATGGTCTGGTGCGAAAACATGAGGAGACGCGCAAGGAACACGA
>Ga0255767_1000108_pt1 | contig 66870 bp, 67 predicted proteins | sample 071ome_24_FD_179967 | JGI IMG/M metagenome (GOLD analysis project Ga0255767, IMG submission 179967) | Coastal salt marsh microbial communities from the Groves Creek Marsh, Skidaway Island, Georgia - 071402CT metaG (version 2) | ecosystem: Environmental > Aquatic > Marine > Intertidal zone > Salt...
CCCGGCCGCACCAACTGCGCGAAGGTCATTCCAACGAGCGCCTCGGCGAGGGTCTGAGCCGCCACGCCCGCCGGGGTGACGGGTGCCATCGCGCCGGAGAGAATGAACGGGGTGAAGATCGACGCCTGGTTGTTCTCGGCGTAGACCTCGGCGGCCTCGAGCATCGTCGCGTCCCACACCAGCGGCGAGGAGGCGTTGATCAGGCTGGTCATCACCGTTCGGTCGGCCAGATCGCCGCCAAAGGCGATCCGGGCCATCTCGACGGAGTCGGCGGCTCGCGAACCAGCGGTCACCGAACCCATGAACGGCTTGTCGCTGTAACGGAGATGCGCGTGCACCATGTCGAGGTGCCGCTTCGACACCGGCACATCGACCGGCTCGCACACCGTGCCACCAGAGTGGTGGAGATACGGCGACATGTAGGAGAGGCGGACGAAGTTCTCGAAGTCGGCAAGCGTCGCGTATCGGCGGCCGGCGTCGAGGTCGTGCACGAACGGTGAGCCGTAGTTCGGCGCGAACACCGTCGCGTCGCCGCCGATCTGCACGTTGCGTTCCGGGTTGCGGCCGTGCTGGGTGTAGATCGCTGGGGCAGTCGCGGTGACGATCGAGCGGCACAAACCCCTCGGGAATCGCACTCGCGTGCCATCGACATCAGCTCCAGCCGCTCGGAACCGCTCGATGGCGGATGGGTAGTCGCGGATCTCCACACCCACCTCGGCGAGGATGGTCTCGGCGTTGTGCTCGAGGAGCTCGAGGCCCTCAGACGACACGATGTCGAGCGGCGTGAGCGAGCGGGTGATGAACGCGTCCGCTCCCGTCGAAGCGGCAGCGCGGGCGGCTTTGCGGGCCGATCGCCCTCCCCCGCGGCGACCCGCTCGCTCGGAGCCGGTGTCAGTTGTGGTGTCGGCATCGGTCATGCCGGAACTCCTCTCGCTCTGCGTCTCGGTCGCCCCGATCCCGAAGCGGGAGCGGAGGCGGATGGTTTGGGAAGGTTGATCGCCGTCGCGAGGTGCGGGGTGGGATCGGTGCTGTGCGGCACCCCCATCGCGGCGACGAAGAGCTCTTGGAAGCGCGGCTCCGTGGCCGTCTCGATCTTCACGATGTCGTTGGCGGCGTCTTCAAGTTCGGCGCGCATCGTCCGCGACAGGAGCGCTTGAACGGCTCCGGTGCCGGCGGCGTTACCAACAGAACGCACCTTCTCAACCGGGCAGTCGGGAACCAGACCGAGGACCAACGCCCGAAGCGGGTCGATATGGGCGCCGAAGGCACCGGCCAAGCGGACATCGGTGATCTCCGGCCGGCCGGCGTGCTCAACGAGGAGGTCGATGCCAGCACGCAGCGCCGCCTTGGCGAGTTGAATCGCTCGGACGTCGTTTTGAGTGATCGCGATCCGGCTGCCTCCCACCTCGGAGAGGACGTAACTGAAGGTCCGACCGTCAGCCACCACCCGACTCGTGCGCTCGGCGAGCGATCCGTCGATCACCCCATTGGAATCGATAACCCCGGCGAGGTACATCTCGGCGATCGCGTCGATCACACCCGATCCGCAGATGCCGCTCGGCCCGGATGGACCCGTCGCCGCTGAGAACCCCTCCTCATCGGACCAGAGATCGACACCGATCACCCGGAAACGCGGCTCGAGCGTGTCGCGGTCGATGCGCACCGTCTCGATCGACCCGTGCGTCGCCCGCTGACCGCTGCTCAACTGGGCCCCCTCGAAGGCCGGGCCGGTCGGGCTGGAGGCAGCGAACACCCGCTCGCGATCCCCGAGGACGATCTCAGCGTTGGTGCCAATGTCGACGAGCAGTTGCGTGGTCTCCGAGCGGTGCGGACCCTCGGCGAGCACCGCCGCGGCGGTGTCGGCGCCGACGTGGCCAGCAATGCACGGAGCCACGTAACAGCGGGCGTACGGCAGAGTGAGATCGAGGTCGCCGGCACGGGTGACGAGCGCGCGGTTCGTGGTGAGGGTGAAGGGGGCCTGGCCGAGAGGTGTCGGATCGAGGCCGAGCACGAGATGGTGCATGATCGGATTGCCGACGAGCACCACTTCGAGCACGTACTCGCGGAAACTCTCGATCTGGTCGACCAGTTCACCGATCAGGCCGTCGACGGCGGTGCGGACGGCCGCCGTCAGTTCCGCCTCGCCTCCCGGATTCATCATCACGTACGACACGCGGCTCATGAGGTCCTCGCCGAACCGGATCTGCGGGTTCATGCGCCCCGCGCTGGCCAGCACCTCGCCGGTGGAGAGATCGCACAGGTGCCCGGCGATGGTGGTCGACCCGATGTCGATCGCCACGCCGAGCAAGGCGTCGACGAAACCCGGCCACACGGCGACCACCTGGTCGCTCTCGTCGACGACGACCGTCACCGCTCCCGAGCCGCGATCGATCGCCGGCTGGAGCATGGGCAGGGCGCGCAACGGCACATGAGGGGCGGTTCGACCGTGCTGGTCGCGGACGGAGAGCCGGACGAGATCGGCCAGGCTCCGGTCGTCGCCGAGTTCGGGTTGGGGAACCTCGACGAACCACGCGGTGAACGACGGGTCGACGGTGAACGCCGGCAGGTCGAGGTCCTTTCGGACCACCTGACGGTGCACCTGGCTCTCCGGTGGAACCTCGATCACCACGTCGCCACATACCGTGGCGGCGCAGCCGAGTCGGCGCCCCGCGACGAGCGGTCGCGCTCCTCGGTAGTCGGTCTCGATGGATGCCCGCGGACCGAGCGCGTCGTTAGCGACCTCCATCCCCCACTTCGCGTGGACACCGGTCGACACCTCGACCTGGCAGCGCCCACAGATACCGCGACCACCGCAGACCGTGTCGAGATCGACGCCGAGCGAACGGGCGGCATCGAGCACGGACGTTCCCTCCTCGACCGAGCCGTTCAGGCCCGACGGGGTGAAGACGATCCGATGCTCGCTCATGTCAGGAATCGCTCACTCGGAGCGACGCCTCCTCCGACCCTCTCGGCCACCGCGACCACCCTCGGCGGAAGGGTCGCGGTTCTCTCGGATCCACGCGGCGCAGTCACGGTCGTTGCCCATGAGCACGTCGGCGGCCATGACGGCTGCTTTCACCTCGGCGTGCATGGGGTTCATGATCGCCGAGGTCATCCCAGACGAGATCGCCATCGACAAGAAGGTGCCGGTGACGACATGACGATTCGGGAGACCGAAGCTCACATTCGAAGCGCCGCAGGTGGTGTTGACCCCGAGTTCCTCGCGGAGCCGGCGCACCAGCGCGAACGCCTGGCGACCGGCCGTTCCCATCGCGCCGATCGGCATGACGAGCGGGTCGACGACGACATCCGCGGCGGGGATCCCGTGATCGGCGGCCCGCTCAACGATCCGCTTGGCGACGGCGAAACGCACATTGGGATCCTCCGAGATGCCGGTCTCATCGTTCGAGATCGCCACCACGGCAGCGCCATGACGAGCGACGAGTGGAAGCACCCGCTCCATGACCTCGTCCTCGCCGGTGACCGAGTTGACCAATGCCTTGCCCTGGTAGACGCCGAGGCCGGCTTCGAGCGCCTCGATGATGGAGGAGTCGATGGAGAGCGGGACGTCGGTGATCGACTGAACGAGTTGCACCGCCCGCGCGAGCAGCGCCGGCTCATCGGCGAGCGGAATACCCGCGTTCACATCGAGCATGTGCGCGCCGGCGGCCACCTGGGCGAGAGCGTCGGCCTCGACGCGGGAGAAATCGCCGTTCTTCATCTCCTCGGCGAGGAGTTTGCGTCCGGTCGGGTTGATCCGCTCACCGATCATCACAAACGGTCGCTCGAATCCGATCACGACCTCTTTGGTCGCGGAGCTGATCAGGGTGTCGGTCATGGGTTCTCCTCGGAGGATCAGTCGGGTGTGTCGTTCTCGTCGTCGAGTTCCTCGAGGGCGAGGAGTTCGGACTGTGGGACCTCGTCGTCGACGATGTCGGCTTCGAATCCGCCGACATAGGCGAGTCGTCCGAGATGCTCGCGGGGGTATCTCGCCTCGAGGCGGGCGGCCTCGGCCTCAGCAGCCTCGGCTGGATCGCCGTCGATGGGCACCGACACGCGACGCCACTGAGCGACGTCCTCGTCGGCGGTCACGATGCCGGCCTTGCGCTTCGCACGATCGATCGCGCGCTGGAACTTGGCTGACAGCGCCACTTGATGGCGCTCCCGCCCGCGCTGTCCATTCACTTGAGCAGGGATGTCCCGCCACAAGATGGTGACCACCTCTGCCCCACCTCGCGGCATCTCAGACCCCCGCCCCGCTCAACCCGACGGCGACGGCCTCGCGAAGGTGCTCACGACCGGTGGCGATGATCTCCAGCGGAAGGGCCAAGCGGCGGGCGGCCGCCTCAGCCGCCTCTCGCACCTCTGGCTCGTCACCTTGGGTGAGCAACACAACGCGCGTGTACGCGGCGAAGTACATGTCGCGCAGTTCCGGGTGTCGGTCGAGACCGAGGCCGGACCACACGAGGGCGTCGAAGTGCCTGGCGAGGAAATCGGTCAAGTAGAAGGTGCCGAGCTCCTCTGAGTGAAGGCGTTCGAACTCGTCGACACCGCTCAAGAAGGCGTAGCAGTGAGCGCCCGGAAGGCGCCGAACATCCCGCGGGGTCGAAGCGATCCAGGCGTCGAGCAGGCCGCCGGTGCCGCAGTCGGCGTAACCGAGGAGGACGCTCCGGTCGAGTGGTTCATCGCTGAGTCGCTCCTCGATCGCGGGAACGATCCCATCGGGTCGGTTGTGCAACGGCGCGGGCAGGTAGTCGACCTCGACGGATTCGGCGAGTTCGTCGACCTCCAGCACGGCCCGCAGCTCACGGGCGAGAGCACCGCAGGCGAGCACGAGCGGACGGGTCATCTCACCGAGGGTCCGGGGGGCTCGGGAGTGCCACGGCGGGTGTCCACGAGCTGCTTGGCCATCTCGGCGGCGACGCCGGCGTCACGGCAGTAGGCGTCGGCGCCGATCGCGTCGCCAAACTCCTCGTTGAGCGGTGCTCCACCGACCATGACGATGTAGCGCTCACGGAGCCCCTTCGCCTCGAGGGTGTCGATGACGACCTTCATATACGGCATGGTCGTCGTGAGCAGGGCCGACATGCCGAGGATGTCGGGTTGGTGTTGCTCGAGAGCTTCCAAGTACTTGTCGACGTCGCAGTTGATGCCGATGTCGACGACTTCGAACCCGGCGCCCTCCATCATCATCGCGGTCAGGTTCTTGCCGATGTCGTGGATGTCGCCCTTGACCGTGCCGATGACGATCTTGCCGATCGGCTCCACGCCGGTCTCAGCGAGCAGGGGCCGAAGCACCTCCATGCCGGCCTTCATGGCGTTGGCAGCGAGCAGAACCTCGGGCACGAAGAGGATGCCATCGCGGAAGTCGATGCCGACGATGCGCATTCCCTCGACGAGCGCGTCGTTGAGGGTCCTCTCGGCTGACCACCCGCGATCGAGAAGGATGGTCGTCCCTTCGACGATCTCATCACCGAGCCCGTCGTAGAGGTCGTCGTGCATCTGACTGACGAGGTCGTCATCGGATAGCGCGGCGAGATCGATGTCGTCGTTCTCTTCGGTCACGTGCACCTCCTGGGAACACGCTCAGAGAGCCCCGAGGGGTCCTCGCTCATGGGTATTGGAATCCATGCGACCCTGCGGTCGGACCCCGTGATTCACTTCCGGAACTTGGTTCCGTCATACGGAACAGGTCCGTATGGTGAAATCCTAGCATCCCGAACTGCGACCTGTGACATCCGTCAAGCCCACCATTCCGCCAGGCGGAACCACCGTCTCCGTGGCCGATTCAGGGCTGGAGACTGCCCGCGAGGCGCTTCGACACGCGCGCAGCGGTGCGCACCACGGCACGGGTGATCGCGTCACGTCGGTCCGGATCGGGGAACCGATAGGCCGGGCCGTGAACATGGATCGCGGCGATCACCGATCCCGCCGGATTGAAGATCGGCGCCGCCACCGAGTTGATGCCCTCGGCCATCTCCTCCATCGTCCAGGCGAAGCCGTCGCGGCGGACCGACTCGAGGCGCCGAATGATCGCAACCGGGTCGGTAACGGAGCGCTCACACCAGGGTTCGAACGGGTCGGCGAGAGCCGCCGCCTGCTCCTCGTCAGAGGAGAACGCCAGCAGAACCAACCCTGAGGAGACCACATGAGCGTCGACGGTTTCTCCGGTCCAGTCGCGCAACTGCACCTCTTGGCCAGCGTTCACTTGATCGAGGTAGTAGACCCCGCGGCCCTCCAATACACCGATCCCCGCGTCCTCTTCGAGCAGGTCCACGAGGTCCTGGAGATGCGGACGGCTGATCGAGACGATGTTGCGACCCGGTGATGCGGCGGCGCTCAACTCGATGAGGGTCTCCCCCAGTCCGTAGGAGCTGGAGTTCTCGCTCTGCTCGACCGCGCCGAGATCGACGAGGGTCGACAGCAGGCGCGCCACCGTGCTCTTCGGGAGGTCGGTCCGCTCGGCGATCTCGGACACGCCAGCCGGTCCGGTGGACAGGCTGCGCAGCACCGAGAAGGCGCGGTTGACTGACTGGACTCCTGACATGTTCCTCCCTGATCTCCCACTGTTCCACAATGTGGAACAGATGCCAACCTCGGGGGCGGGAAAATCCGACCGGATTAGAACGCGCCGAGCATCCTCGCGGCGGCGAGGGTGTTCTCGAGCAGGCAGCCGATCGTCATCGGACCGGTCCCACCGGGCATCGGCGTGATCGCGCCTGCGACCGCTTGCACTCGATCGAAATCGACATCGCCGACGATGCCGTCAGCCGTGCGCGACACGCCGACGTCGAGCACCGCGGCTCCTGGTCGGACATGGTCGGGACCGATCATGTGCGCCTGGCCGGCGGCCGCGACGATGATGTCGGCCTCGCGACACACCTCGATCAGATCGGATGTGCGCGAGTGGGCAAGGGTGACCGTCGCATCGCAGCCCCGTCGACCGAGCAGCAGCACCTGAGGGAGTCCGACCAAGGTCGACCGCCCAACGACGACCGCTCGACGACCGGAGGTCTCGATTCCGTAACGCTCGATCAGGCGCATGACACCGAGCGGCGTGCAGGGCACATGCCCGGGCAAGTCACGAACGAGGCGACCGAGTGAGCGCTCGGTGAGCCCGTCGACATCCTTCTCCGGTGGCAACAGTGCGAGGACCGGCTCCGGGTCAAGATGCGCTGGCAGAGGGAGCTGCACGAGGATCCCGTGCACCGTCGGGTCAGCCACGAGGGCGGCCACCTGCTCCTCCACCTCAGCCTGGGTGGCCGACTCCGGAAGTTCGACCCCACGCGAGACGAGACCGGCCTCCTCGGCCTTGCGGTGCTTCATCCGCACATAGATCTGGCTCGGCTTGTCGGCGCCGACGAGCACCGTCGCGAGGCACACCTCAGGCGAGCCCGCCGCCTCAATCTCAGACCGGAGGCGCGACACCGTCTCATCGCGCAGACGGTTGCCGTCGAGGAGGATCGCCCCTCCGGCTGTGCGCTCGACGCTGTCGGAGGTCACGAAAGGCCCACGATCTGGCCGTCGTCATCGATGTCGATGCGGGCGGCCGCGGGCGAGGAGGCGAGACCGGGCATAGTGCTCATGTCGCCGCAGATCGGGTAGACGAAACCAGCACCGACGCTCGCGCGAGCCTCGCGCACCGTCAGGGTGTGTCCGGTGGGCGCGCCCTTCAGGCTCGGATCACCGGAGATCGACAGGTGCGTCTTGGCGATGCACACCGGCAGTCCTCCGAAGCCGTTGTCCTCGTAGTTCTGCAATTGGCGGCTGGCGGCTGCGGTGTAGTCGACACGCGCCGCGCCATAGATCGTGGTGGCGACCTTCTCGATCTTGGTCTTCAGCGGATCGGAGTCCTCGTAGAGGAAGCCGAAGTCGCTCGGCTCCTCACACGCCTCGATGACCGCCTCGGCCAACTCGACCGCGCCCGCTCCCCCGTCGGCGAAGTGGGTGCACACAGCGACGCGCGCGCCGAGCGACTCGCCGAAACGTCGGATGGCCTCGTGCTCGGAGGGATGGTCGGTCGGGAAGGCGTTGATGGCGATCACCGGGGTGACACCGTGAGCCTTCACGTTCTCGACCTGCTTGCGTAGGTTCTCCGCTCCAGCCATCACGTCGTCCGGGTTCTCGGCGAGCAGGTCCTCGGGGAGGGCCTTGCCGGCGACGATGCGGTACTTGCCGGAGTGGGCCTTAAGCGCGCGGACCGTCGCCACGAGCACCGCGGCATCGGGGGTGAGTCCTGAGGCGCGGCACTTGATGTTGAAGAACCGCTCGGCCCCCATATCGGCGCCGAAGCCAGCCTCGGTGATGAGGTAATCGCCGCCGCGGATACCGATGAGGTCGCCGACGACGGAGGAGTTGCCGTGGGCGATGTTGCCGAACGGACCGGCGTGGACGATCACCGGGGTGTTCTCGATCGTCTGCAACAGGTTGGGAGCCAAGGCGTCGCGCATGATCACCGACATCGAGCCGGCACCGTTCAAGTCCTCAGCGGTCACCGGACGGTTGTCGTTCGTGTAGCCGACCACGATGCGACCGAGACGCGCGCGGAGATCCTCAGCGGAGGTGGCGAGCGCGAGGATCGCCATGACCTCCGAAGCCGCGGTGATGTCGAAGCCGGTCTGCCGGGTCACCCCGTCCATTCGGCCGCCGAGCCCGATGACGATGTTGCGCAACGCGCGATCGTTCACGTCGAGCACGCGACGCCAGGTGATGTTGTTGAGGTCGAGTCCGAGTTCGTTGCCGTGATGGAGGTGGTTGTCGACCATCGCCGACAGCAGGTTGTGGGCAGCGGTTACCGCATGGAAGTCGCCGGTGAGGTGCAAGTTGAGCAGTTCCATCGGGATGACCTGGCTGTAGCCACCTCCGGCCGCTCCACCCTTGATGCCGAAGGTCGGCCCCATCGAGGGTTGCCGAAGCGAAAGGACCGCGTTCTTGCCGACATGAGACATCGCCTGGCCGAGACCGACCGAGGTGGTCGTCTTGCCCTCACCGAGCGGGGTCGGGGTGATGGCGGTGACGACGACGTACTTCGCCTTCGGCCGATCGGCCAGCTCGTCGATCGCGTCGAGGCTGATCTTGGCCAACTCGGTGCCGTAGGGCCGGAGCAGGTGCTCTCCGATCCCCATCTTCGCCGCGACCTCGGGCATCGGCTTCGGAACGGCGGCTCGGGCGATCTCAAGATCGGACGGAAAACTCATCGTTGTTCACCCCTGATTCGGTGGTTTGTCGGCAGAATGAGCGGGCTGTTGGCCCGCCGACGCGTGGCCGGCGCGGATTGTCGCACAGGTCACACTCGTTCCACAATACGGATTCATTCCAAGATGTGGAACGATACACCGCTTCTCAACTAACCTAAACGTCATGCCACGGCACCGCCACCAGCCTCTCGACCGCCTCACCACCCCACTCGTTCGGGAGAACGGCGCGCTCCGCCCCGCCACCTGGGACGAAGCCCTCGACCGGGCCGCCGAGGGATTCCGCCGCGCCGGTGGCGGTCAGTCAGTCGGTGTGTTCTCCTGCTCGAAGTCGACAAACGAGATGAACTTCATCGCGCAGAAGCTCGCCCGAGTCGCACTCGGTACGAACAACATCGACTCCTGCAACCGAACTTGACACGCTCCCTCGGTGGTCGGTCTGGCCGCCACATTCGGAGCGGGAGGAGGCACCTCCTCCTACGCGGAGGCCGAGGCCGCCGACGTCATCATCATGTGGGGCTCGAACGCCCGCAACGCGCACCCGATCTTCTTCCACCACGTGCTCACCGCCGTGAACAACGGCGCGCGCCTGTTCGTGGTCGACCCTCGACGCAGCGAGACGGCGCGCTTCGCTGACCGCTGGCTCGGACTCGAGGTCGGCACCGACATCGCGCTCTCCAACACGATCGCCCGCGAGATCATCCACGCCGGTCTCGCCCACACCGACTTCATTGAGCGGGCCACCAGTGGATTCGAGGAGTACGCCGCGTCGGTCGAGGAGTGGACCCTCGAGCGCGGTGAGTCGGTCACCGGCGTGCCAGCCGAAGCCATCCGAGAACTCGCCCACGCCTACGCCGGCGCGAAGGCCGCCCAGTTGTGCTGGACCCTCGGCATCACCGAGCACCACAACGGTGTCGACAACGTCCTCTCACTGTGCAACCTCGCCCTCCTCACCGGCCAGGTCGGGCGCTACGGCGCCGGACTCACCCCATTGCGCGGACAGAACAACGTCCAGGGAGGCGGCGACATGGGCGCGCTTCCCAACAAGTTGCCCGGCTTCCAAGACGTCACCGACGACGAGGCTCGAGCGAAGTTCGACGCGCGTTGGTCAGCGACCGTCCCACCGGAGAACGGCTGGCACCTCACGCAGATGTTCGACGCGATGGAGCGCGGCGACCTCACCTCGCTACTCGTCATCGGCGAGAACCCGGCGCAGAGCGAGGCCGACGTCTCGCGGGCGATCGACCTGCTCTCCTCCCGCGATCACCTGGTCGTTCTCGACATCCACATGACCGGCACCGCCGAACTCGCCGACGTCGTGTTGCCGGGGAGCGCCTCATGGTGCGAATCGGATGGCACGGTCACCAACTCCGAACGTCGAGTGCAACGCGTCCGCAAGGCCATCAACCCACCCGGCGAGGCCCGCGACGACATCGACATCCTGCTCGACCTCGCCGCCCGTCTCGGCCACGACTGGAACTACCGCGATCACGAGGAAATCTGGGACGAGTTGCGGTCGCTGTCACCCATGCACGCCGGCATGCCGTGGTGGCGTCTCGAGGAACTCGGCGGCATTCAGTGGCCCTGCTATTCAGAAGACACGCTGGAGCCGCCCTTCCTCCACGGTCGCCTGTGGGCCGAGGACCCCGCCGAGCGCGGTCGACCCGCCCCGTTCGCCGTCGTCATCGACGAGCCACCCGTCGAGGCCGTCGACGAGGAGTTCCCGCTCCGCCTCACCACCGGTCGACGTCTCGACTCGTACAACACCGGCGTGCAATCGGGCGGGTTCTCCTCGCCAAATCGCGCGGGTGAGACCGTCGACGTCTCACCTGGTGACGCTGACCGCCTCGGAGTCGCCAATGGCGAGATCGTCCGCGTGAGCTCGCGACGCGGCGCGGTCGAGGCGCCGATCAGGATCGACCGGGGACTCCGCGACGGGCTGGTATTCATGACCTTCCACTTCCCCGATGAGGTCGATGTGAACCAGTTGACGATCGACGCCGTCGACCCCCGTTCGGGAACGGCGGAGTTCAAGGCTGCCGCTGTCCGTATCGACCGGATCACCCCGGCGGCGACAGGCTGAGCAGACATGGAGGCAATCAAGCGGACGACCCCGGCATCCGATGCCGAGCGCGAGGCGATCGAGAGCGTGCTCGGGCCGTCCGACGACCGTCTCGGTCGCGACGCTGTCGCCGGTCATGTCGTCCGTGGGCAGCGGCACCTGCTGCTGCCTTGTCTCCACGCCCTCAATGACCGGATCGGCTGGATCAGCTCTCCAGCGATCGATCACCTCGCCACGCGACTCGGCGCCTCCCCCGCCGAGATCCACGCGGTAGCCAGCTTCTACGGGCTCTTCTCTCTCAGCCCCCGCGAGCCCGTCCAGCGCCACGTCTGCATCGACCTCGCCTGCCGGGCCGCTGGCGGGCCGACTGAACACAGCGTCGACCACGAAGCGCACCCCGCGCCCTGCCTCGGACTCTGCGACCGCGCCCCCGCCGCCATCACCATCGGCGGCCACGACCCCGAACCGGACCCCGCGTCCGCCGCCGTCGATCGCGCCGAGGACGACGTCCTGCTGCGGCGAGTCGGCGCGGGCGACCCGGTCGACCTCGACGCCTACCTCGCCGACGGCGGGTTCTCAGCACTCGAGCGCGCCCGAGATCTCGGCCCCGAGGGAATCATCAGCGCCGTCGAGGCCTCTGGACTCACCGGTCGGGGCGGAGCCGGATTCCCGACGGCCCGCAAATGGGACGCGGTCCGCACCCAGCCCGTCACCCCCCACCACCTGATCTGCAACGCCGACGAGTCCGAACCGGGCACCTTCAAGGATCGGACCCTGATCGAGAACGACCCGTACGCCCTGATCGAGTCGATGGCGATCGCCTCGCTCGCCATCGGCTGCGAACTCGGGCGGGTATACCTGCGCGGCGAGTATCTCCGCGCCCACCGGACCCTGTCGACCGCCATCGAGCGCTGCCGCTCCGCCGGTTTGCTCGGAGCGTCGGCGGGCTTCGATATCGAGATCATCCGCGGCGCGGGCGCCTACATCTGCGGGGAGGAGACGGCGATCTTCAACTCCATCGAGGGATACCGCGGCGAACCACGGAACAAGCCGCCGTTCCCGTTCGAGTCGGGGCTGTTCGGTGAGCCGACCGCGGTGAACAACGTCGAGACGTTGATGAACGTGCCCTCCATCATCGCCGAGGGCCGCCAAGCAGACCGCCGGCTCTTCTGCTTGTCGGGCGCCGTGCGCCGCCCTGGCGTCATCGAAGCGCCCATCGGCATCACCCTCGGAGCGCTGATCGAGCGCGCGGGAGGTCTCCGTGAGGGCTCGGAGCTTCGCGCCGTCATGCTCGGCGGAGCCGCCGGCGGCTTCGCCGGTCCGGCCGACCTCGATCTTCCCCTCGATGACGCCCGACTCCGCGAGGTCGGGCTCACCCTCGGCTCCGGCGTCGTGATGGTCCACGATCAGCACGTCGACCTCGTCGATCAATTGCGACGGATCGCCGCGTTCTTCCGCGACGAGTCCTGCGGGCAATGCGTCCCCTGCCGCGTCGGAACCGTCAGGCAGGAAGAGGCCATCGAGCGACTCACCTCCGGAACGGGCGAGGCCGACCTCTCACTGCTGCGCGATATCGCTGGCGCCATGCGCGACGCGAGCATCTGCGGTCTTGGTCAGACGGCGGCCAACGCGATCCAGTCGGCCGTCGTGCGGCTCGGGGTGCTGACATGACAACGATCGACGGCACCGCTTCGGACACAGCGACGGTCGAGGCGATCATCGACGGGGTAACCGTTCGTGTGGCCGAAGGCACGACGATCCTCGACGCCTGCGGCGGTCGGGGATGCGGCATTCCCACCCTGTGCTACGGCGAGACGATCACCCCACGCAACGCCTGCCGCGTCTGCATGGTGGAGGTGGAGGGCTCGCGCACCCTGGTTCCCTCCTGCTCGCGTCCGGTGACGGAGGGCATGGTCGTCACGACGCGTTCCGAGCGGATCGACCATTCGAGGCGGATGGTGCTCGAGTTCCTCGGCTCCTCGGTCGACCTCTCGCTCACCGACCATGTCGAAGAGTGGAACACCGAGTACGGCGCCGACCCGACGCGATACGGCGCAGAGGCCGCTCGAGTGGACGAGCCGGTTCGCATCGACAACGACCTCTACGTCCGCGACTACTCCAAGTGCATCCTGTGTTACCAGTGCGTCGATGCTTGCGGAGAGCAGTGGCAGAACAGTTTCGTGATCGACATCGCCGGACGGGGCTTCGACGCTCGGGTGTCGACCGAGCACGACGTCTCACTCCCTGATTCCGGATGTGTCTACTGCGGCAACTGCATCCAGGTCTGCCCGACCGGAGCGCTGATGTTCACCTCGGAGTACACCATGCGCCAAGCGGGCACCTGGGACGAGTCGCGTCAGACCCAGGTCGACACGGTCTGCGGATATTGCGGGGTGGGCTGCAACCTCACCCTCCACGTGCAAGACGACTCGATCGTGAAGGTGACCTCACCAGCCGACAGCGGCATCACGAGCGGCAACCTCTGCGTGAAGGGACGCTTCGGCTTCCAACACGCGCAGAACCGTCCCTCCGCCGACTGACCCGGCGAGGATCAGCCGACGTCGGTCACGTTCCGCCCATGGCGGCGACGATGCGCTCGAGCATGAGCGGGCTCGTCGCCATGTTGAGGCGCACGTGCCCCGAGCCCTCGCGACCGAACTGCGGGCCCGGACTCACCTCGACCCCACGCTCCCGGAAGAGGTCGCGCGGCACCTCTCCCTCTCCGAGATGCGAGCAGTCGATCCAGGCCAAATACGTCGCCTCCGGAGGGGTGTAGCACGCGCCCGGGAGATGGCGACCGAGGAGATCGACGAGGGAACGACGGTTCTCATCGAGCACCCCCATAACGGCCGACAGCCAGTCGCCGCCGTCGGTCCACGCGGCAACCGCCGCCTCGACCGCGATGAGGTTCGGTGCGCCGAAGAAGTGATCGGGAAACGAGCGCAGCCGTCGCTCGAGTTCGGCGTGCCCGACATGCATCACCGCCCACCGGAGGCCAGCGAGGTTGAACGCTTTCGAGGCCGAGGTGACCGTCACCGTGCGGCGGGCCGCCCACTCCGACACCGACGCGAAGGGCACGTGGGTCTCGGCATCCGATGGGTCGTCGTAGACCAGGTCCGAGTGGATCTCGTCGGAGACCACGACGAGCTCCGCTGCCTCAGCGATCTCCGCGAGGCGCTCCAATTCACGACGGCGGAAACGATGACCGGTCGGATTGTGCGGATGGCACAGGATGAGCAGACGCGGCCGCTGCGCGGCGATGATCGACTCGACCTCGTCCAACCGGTCAGCGCCGACCGGCAACTCGACGATGCGTCGATCCATCTCTCGAAGTGAGTTGAGGAACGGGTGATAGGCGGGGGTGTGCAGCGCAATCGGATCACCGGGCTCGGTGAGGAGTTCGATAGCGATGCGGACCCCCTGCAACACATCGGCGACGTCGTGGACCCGCTCGATGTCGGGCGACCATCCCCACCTCGAGTTCATCCTCTCAACAAAGAGCCGGCCGGCCGGCGACGGCGTCGGACCCCAATTCGGATAGCCGAGAGCGCCTCGAGCGACGAGCGCGCTGAGTCTCTCGCTGATCGCTGGGGCGATCGGGAAATCCATGTCGGCCACCCATGCCGCGAGGCGTCCCGGGTGCGCCTGCCACTTCACGCCAGGGGTCGATGCCAGCATCGCTGGATCGAGGGAACGGAGACCGAAGAGGTCGCTCATCCCGCTTCGTCCGTCAGCCCGAGATCCCGGAGGCGTCGCTGCATGAACACCGGGACCTCGAAACCGTCTCCTGCCTCGGCGCGGCGAGTGGCCGGACCGTCCTCGGCCCACTCATGACAGGAGCCGATGTTCATTCTCCAGGTGTCGTCGACGGTTCCCTCGAACAGCCTCATCCGCAGCGACGGGCTTTCACCCTCGGGCAGCTCAGCGGAGAACATCGACCAGGTGCACTGCACCGCGACCGGACCCATCGCGAGGAGAAGGGCGGTCGTATGGGTGCATCCGCGCGGCCCGCCGAACAGTTCGCGGACTCGACCGGAGTACCCGCGGGCGATCGATACGCCCTCAAGCGAGCGGTAGTGCTCGGTAATCGTCGGGCAGGTTCCGTGCGGATACGACTCGAAGGTCACCTCGCAGCGCTCGATCACGAGGGAGGGGAAACTGACCTCCATCTCGACGATCATGTGATGCACGATGATCGGGTCGGGATCATGGGAGATGTAGAGGCCAGGGGGCTTCTGATCGCGCACCCCTCCCCTGATGAGGATTCGATCGGAGGAGAGTCGATACGCCCTCACGCGGTACTCGCGGTCGTGGATCGGCTCGAGAGTTCCATCCTCGGGGAGGATGTCGTCTCGATCCCAGGCGGTCGTCGGGGTCGATGCGCTCACCCCGTGATGTTCGCAGAGCCGCGGTCCCGGCACCGAGCCGCGTGGCTACGGTGACGGCGTGGACCCATCTGCGGATGGCGGGGCTCGATCCCGCGACGCGACGACCGCGGTCGTGGTCGCTGATCGTCGAGGACGTGCCGCGTCGATGGCGACCGCGGTGCTGGTCGAACGTCTCTCCGCTCGTCACCGCGTCGAGTTGATCGACCTGGCGGGCTTCGGTGTCGCGATGACGGCAGCGGAGCGCCGCGCTTACGAGTCCGACGAGCCGATCGTCGACGCCGGAGTTCGTTCCTCCGCCGAGGCCGTCACCCGGGCCGAGGTGGTTGCCTTTGTGACCCCTCTCCAGTCGAGCGGTCTGTCCGCGCCAGTGAAGGGGTGGATCGATCGGGTACTCGTCCCAGGGGTTGGATTCGTCATCGGTGACGACGGGCGCATGCGACCCGGTCTCGGTCACATCCGGCAACTCATCACGGTGAGCGTCGATGACCGCAGTCGGCTCCGTCGACTCCGTGAGGGCGACAGCGCGCGCCGAGTGGTCGCGAGAGCGCTCCGACTCGTGTGCGGTTGGTCGACTCGATCCTCGTGGATCCGCATTCGGTCGGAGGCCTCGGCGGCTGAGATCAGCGACGCAATGGCAGGAGCGGCCCGCCGATGGTGACGCTCGTCTACTGCCATCCCGTCGAGGGCTCCCTCACCTCCGCTGTTCGCGATAGCGCGGTCGAGGCCCTCGGTGGCACGACACCGCACATCGTCGACCTGTCTGATCCTGATCGCGACACGGCCGCGCTCGCGATGACCGACGCTGACGCCCTCGCGCGATCGAGCTCGCTGATCCTCGTCTACCCGACCTGGTGGAGTGGACCTCCCGCCGCCCTTCAGAACTGGTTCGACGAGGTGTGGAGCCCGTCGGCTCGTTTCGACACGATCCAGCGAATCGTCGTGTGCACCTCACATGGCTCGTCCAAGTTCGTCAACTCACTCGAAGGCGAGAGCGGGAAGCGAACCGTGTCCCGCTACCTCCGGCCGCGATGCGCTCGGCGCTGCCGAGTGGAATGGATCGCGCTCTACGGGCTCGACCGCTGCGGGCCGGACCGTCGGGCCCGACATCTCGAGCGGGTCGGGCGCAGGATCAGCGCCCTCGGGAGCTGACCGCGACCGCGACCTCCGCGGCTACCGCCGCGTTGTTCTCCGCGAGAGCCAGGTTCGCGGGAACGCTGTCACCATCCGTGGCGGCGCTGATGCGGGCGAGCACGAACGGAGTGACCGCAGCTCCTCGAACTCCCTCGGCCGCGGCGTCGGCGAGCGCGTCGGCGAGCGCCGAGTCGATCGTCGTCGGGTCGAGTTCATCGTCGGCCGGGATCGGAACGGTGAGCAACACCCCCCGCTCAGGGCGGGTCCGCGCCGCGAGCACCGCGGCGACCTCGTCGGCCGACTCGACCCGGTGAGGCACCCGCAGGCCACTCGAGCGGGTGTAGAAGGCCGGCAGCTCATCGTGTCGCCATCCGAGCACCGGAACACCCGCCGTCTCGAGGTGCTCGAGGGTGCGGGCGAGGTCGAGGAAGGCCTTCGCACCGGCGCATACCGTCACCAGCGGGTGGGAGGCGATCGCGTCGAGATCTGCGCTGACGTCGCCGGTGTCGGCGACCTCGCGATGAACGCCGCCGATGCCGCCGGTCGCGAAAACCGAGATCCCAGCGGCCGATGCCAGCGCGAGGGCCGCCGAGACGGTGGTCGCACCGAACTCCCAGCCTTGGGCGATGGCCACCGGGATATCCCGCTCCGCTGACTTGCGCGCGGCTCCGAGGATTCGATCATGCTCTTCCTCAGAGACTCCGACCCTCGGCACACCGTCGAGGACGGCCGTCACCGCGGGAACCGCACCGTTCGCGACAACCGCCGCGAGGCACCGATCGAGTGCCTCTCGGTTCGCCGGTGATGGCAGGCCGAGATGAGAGAAAATCGTCGATTCGAGAGCGACGACCGGACGCCCCTCATGGAGCGCCTCAGCGACCTCGGGAGCGAGAACCGGTTCGATCACGGTGTCAGTGTGGCCGGGTTCACCTATCGCGCACGAATCTCGACACCACCTCGACATGGTGGCTGCCCGGGAACAGGTCGAGGGCGATCGCCGACTCGAGCCGGAAGCCGGCCTCCACCAGAAGCGCCGCGTCACGGGCCATCGACACCGGGTCGCACGAGACCAACCCGACAACGGCGGGCCGGAGTCGTTCGACGGCGGCGACACCTGGTCGTCCGAGGCCAGAGCGCGCCGGATCGGCGATCACCACATCGGGCGTGGGGGCGTCGGATGAGGCGCGCCACGCCCCCACCTCGGAGGTCACGACATCGATCTCAGTCGGCGGAGGATCCAGGCGCGGGAGGTTTACCAGAGCATCCGCGGTCGCCGACCGCGAGCTCTCCACCACCGTCAGGCGTCGCGCCGAGGAACCGAGCCCTCCGGCAAGAAGCCCGACGCCGCCGTAGAGGTCGACGAGGTGCTCGGCGTCGGTGCACTCGGGAACCATGCGCGCCAAGGTCCCGATCAGGAGGCCAGCCGCCTCCGGACCGCTTTGGAAGAACGAGCCAGCCGAAACTCGGAGCCTCAGGAGTCCGCTCGGTGAGTCGACCACCTCCTCGATGGCGGCGTCGCGACCGGTGCGTGTCTCGGTGGGGAGCCCCAACACCTCGCCTACCCGACGGTCCCAGCGGGCGGTCGATCCACCATCGTGACCCGACACGCGAAGGGTCGCCTCGAGCCCCGGGGTGAGACGCATCTCATCGAGCAACTCGACGAGCCGAGGGTGGGCGACCTCGCATCCGGCGATCGGCACCGCGGTGTTCGAGGACTCCATCCGGAGCGAGGGTTTCCCCGCCTCGTCGCCGATCACCCTCATCGTCGTCCGGTAGCCGGTTCGCGAGACCGACCCGCCATCGACGACGTCGAAGTCGATCCGCGCTGTACGGCGGAGGGCTTCGACAACCACGCCGACCTTGTGCGTCATCTGGGCCGCGTCAGCCACCTCAGCCCAGTCGCAGCCACCACATCCAGCCCGCCGCGCCGCGCAGCTCGCGACGATGCGGTCGGGGCTTGCCGAGAGAACCGAGGAGAGCCGAGCGCGAGACCAGTCACGGCGAGCATCGATCACCGAGGCCACAACGCGATCCCCGGGCACCGCTCCTCGCACGAAGACGATCCTGCCGTCGGCTGAGCGAGCGAGGCTCTCACCTCCAGCGACGAATCTCTCCGGCTCGAGCTCGACCTCGTCGCCGACAGCCGGCGGGCCGTCCGGTGGCATTCACGGATGCTAGACCGCACCCCGATCGGCCGAGCACCCGACGCGCCGACGGCGGGCCGGAATCATCGACGCGAAGCGATGGGGGCCTAACCTCAGCCCATGGCTCGCCCGATCCAGATCGCGCCCTCCGTACTGCCAGCCGACTTCGCTCGGCTCGGTGAGGAGGTGGCGGCCCTCGAGGAGGCCGGATGCGATCTCATCCAGTGGGACGTGATGGACGGGAACTTCGTGCCGAACCTCACCTTCGGGCCCGATGTGATCGCCGCTGCTCGCCGCCACACCTCACTTCCGTTCGAAGCTCATCTCATGGTTGCCGATCCCGACCTCATGGCGGGGCGATATGTCGAGGCGGGATGCTCGCGACTGATCGTGCACGTCGAAGCCTGCGCGCACCTGCACCGCACCCTTCAGAACATCGCGTCTCTCGGGGCGACCGCGGCAGTCGCGCTCAATCCATCGACCCCAGCGACGGAGATCGCGCACATCTTGGACCTCGTCGATCTCGTGCTCGTGATGACCGTCAATCCAGGCTTCGGCGGGCAGGCCTACATCGCCTCGATGGAGCCGAAGATCGCTCAGGTCCGCGCGATGATCGATGCCGCGGGTCTCGCCGACACCGTCGACCTTGAAGTCGACGGTGGCATCTCCTCATCGACGGTGAGCGGCGCCGCGGCTGCCGGAGCCAATCTCCTCATCGCGGGTAGCGCCCTTTACCGGCACCCTGACGGGCTCTCGGCCGCGGTCGCCGAACTGCGATCCCTCGCCTCGGCTGCCCGCCCGGTCTGAGGCGAGATCAACGGCGTCGTAGCGAGCGGAGGAAACCAGCCGCGCTGACCCGGAGCAGCGCGAGCAGGAAGATCACCGCGACGACGATCGCGAACGGCACGATCACGGTCGCGGCGAGACGCGTGCGGTCCTCAAGAAGGTTGTCAAGGAGGCCCGTCTCGACCTCCATCCCGATCGGGGTGAGGGTCAGGATCGGATCCTCGAAGTCGGGGCAGATGACGTCATCCTCGGACACACCGATGATCTCATCGCCGGCGAAGTTGACCGGCTCGGGCGCGAGCTTCGAGACGAGGATCCCGATATCCGGATCGATCTCGGCGCCGACGAGGTAGCGCTCACCCGGGTCGAGGTATTGGGCGTCGTAACCAAAGCGAACATCCACCAGCCCTCCGCGGTCGAAGGAGCCAAGTTCACCTGAGCGGACCGTGACATCGGTGAAACGAACGGTGCGGTCATCGGTCGCGGCGACCTCACCGAGGAACACCACATCCGGGGCAGCAGGCGCGGCGCAGCCAAGGGGTACCGGCACGAGCGGGAGCGTTCCGGGTGTAGTCCCCGCCACCACGCCCCCGTCGTCGGCGGGGGGTTCGTCTTGGGCGAGCGCGACACTCGAGGCGAGGGAGGAGGCCACGAGCAGGGCGATAGCGAGGCTGACGCGACGCGGACCCACGCCCGAACAGTACCGAGGGACCGCCGCGGACGGCCGTCAGCGGCCCCGGAAGACGGGGTCGCGCTTATCGATGAAGGCGCTCATCGCCTCGGCGACGTCCTCAGTGGAGAATGTCACGGTCTGAGCGAGACCCTCGTCGTCGAGGGCCTGCTCGAGCGTGACGTCGAAGGAGTTGTTGAGGAGCCGCTTCGACATCGCGAGAGCGATCGGCGGTCCGGCGGCCAATCGAGCGGCGATCGAGTCGACCGTGTCGTCGAGTTCCGCCTCGGGCACCACCCGGTTCACCAACCCGATCCGATCAGCCTCGGCCGCGTCGATGATGTCGGCGAGCAACACGAGTTCTTTCGCGCGGTGCATGCCGACCAGCCGTGGCAGGAGCCAGGAGCCCCCGAAGTCGACGACGAGGCCGCGTCGAGCGAAGATCTCGGAGAACCGGGCGCCCTCAGCCGCGATCACCATGTCGCAGGCGAGCGCCATGTTGAGGCCGGCCCCGGCAGCCACCCCGCGCACCTTCGCCACGGTCGGCTGGGCCAGGCGCTGGAGCGACAGGCAGAGATCGCCGATGTGACGCATCGAGTGGAGCATGTGGCGCGACCGCGTCTCCTCTCCCGACACGTCGGCACCCGAGCAGAAATCACCACCAGCCCCGGTGAGGATGACGGCCCGCACGTCATCGGCGGAGTGCAGGGCCCGAACAACGTCGGACAACTCCTCCCACATCACCGAATTTGCGGCGTTCTTCCGACGCGGCCGGTTCATCGTGATCGTGACCACACGATCGGCTTCGTCGACGATGAGCGTCTCGTAGGGCCCCCACGGCATCGCCTCACCATACTGATGGGCATGGGATTCAATCCGTACCGGAGATTCCGCGCCCGGCCCTCCGACTATGTGCTGGTGGCGAGCGCGCTCGCAGTGGCGGCGGGGCTCGTCATGTGGGGCGTCTTCGGCTGAACGTGGTCAGAACGCGGCCTCGTACCGCTCGACGGCGACCCCGGTGATCGCTACGACGTCGAAACGGAACGAATCGACATCGGGACGTCGAACTTGGATCCATTCCTCGGCCGCTCGCCGCAGCCGTCGCTGCTTGTCGGGGCCGACGGCCGCTACCGGCCCTCCATGCGAGTGCCGGGCCCGGGTCTTCACCTCGCAGAACACGATCACGCCAGCTCGTCCGACGATCAGATCGATCTCACCGTGCCGGCACGCCCAGTTTCGCTCGACCACGCGGTAGCCGTCGCGGCGGTAGTGGAGAGCGGCGAGCCGCTCACCCCATGAGCCTCTGGCGGCTGTTGCCGACATGCGTCCTCCTTCGGGCCCGTTCGGGCCGTCGACGGGGACGCTCTCAGGCGTCGATACGCGAGGGGATCAGAAGTCGCGCTTCTCGCGGATGCGAGCAGACTTACCGACCCGGTCACGCAGGTAGTAGAGCTTCGCGCGGCGGACGTCGCCACGCTTAACGACCTCGATCTTCGCGACGCTCGGGGTGTGCACCGGGAAGGTGCGCTCGACACCTACGCCGTAGCTGAGCTTGCGGACCGTGTAGGTCTCGTGCAGGCCGCCGCCTTGGCGGGCGATCACATCGCCCTGGAAGACCTGGATGCGCTCCTTGCCGCCCTCGACGACACGCACGTGCACCTTGAGCTCGTCACCGGCCTGGAAGTCGGGGATGTCGTCGCGGAGCTGGTCGGAATCGATGAGGTCGGTGGTCTTCATGGCGTGCTCTCTCGTGGAGTGGTGGGACGACCCTGTTCGGGCGCCTGTCCGGACGGGGCAGGATACGGGACCGGGGGGAACTCTTCCAACAGGCGTCGGTCGTCTTCGGACAGTCCGCCGAGCCCGTCGATGAGCTCGGGACGAGCGGAGAGCGTCCGGTGGAGCGCCTGCGCGCGCCTCCAGCGGGCGATGAGGGCGTGGTCGCCCGACCGCAACACCTCGGGGACCGCCCAACCTCGGAATTCCGCGGGCCGGGTGTATTGGGGCTCCTCGAGAAGCCCTGACCCCGCGAAACTCTCGGTCTCAGGGCCCTCCGAATTGCCCATGACGCCGGGCAGAAGTCGGGTCACCGCCTCAATGACGAGGCAGGCGGCCACTTCTCCCCCAGCGAGGACGACATCGCCGATGCTGAGCTCGCCGTCGACGAGGTGCTCGGTTATGCGATGGTCGACGCCCTCGTAGCGACCGCAGAGCAGGCTGAACCCGTCGGTCGCAGCGAGTTCGGCGGCCATCTCCTGATCGAAGCGTCGTCCGCCGGGTGAGAGCAGCAGGAGGGGCCGCGGCGGATCGACGGCCTCGACGCAGTCGAAGACCGGCTCCGGACGCATGAGCATGCCCGCTCCCCCACCGAAGGGGCTGTCGTCGACGGTGCGGTGATTGTCGGTGGCGTGATCGCGGGGGTCGTGCACGCGAAGGTCGACGGTGCCCGCGCGCCGGGCGCGACCGAGGAGGCTCTCCGAGCAGAATCCGTCGACGAGCCCGGGGAACAGCGTGAAGACGTCGATTCTCACGACTCGAACACCTCGAAGAGCCCGTCCGGTGGATCGATGACGATGCGCCCCGCCGCCGACTCGACCACGAACACCGAGGGGACGAGCGCGCCGTTGTCGAGTTCGAGGAGATCGGAGGCCGGATTGGCGATCACCGACACGCAGGTTCCCCGTGCGGTCCCGTCGCGGTCGAACACCGTCGATCCGACGAGTTCGTGTACCCACAGGGCCGACGGATCCTCGATCGGCTCGGCCTGAATTGGCCGACCGGCGAGGGCCTCGGCACCGTCGCGATCGTCGACACCCTCCAGGTGGATCACCCGCTTGGAGCCCTGCATTCGACTCGACACCACGGTTCGCCATTGGTCGCCGATCAGCAGTCGGGCGCCGACCGCTACACGCTCGAGGCGGTCGGTCGACAGGTTGACCACGAGGTCACCTCGGATGCCATGGGCGCGTCCGAGTCGGCCGACCTCGAGGAGCTCGGGCCCGGGCATGGGACCGGATCAGTCGTCGAGGAATTCGATGTCGACCTCGACGCCGTCCTTGGAGGCAGCGGCGCGGGTGACGGTGCGGATGCTCGCCGCGGTGCGTCCACGACGTCCGATGACCCGTCCGAGGTCTCCGGGACCGACGCGCACATCGAGGCGAACGCGGTCGCCGTCGTCGGTGGTCTCGACGGTGACCTGCTCGGGATCGTCGACGATCGAGCGGACGATGTGGGTGAGGACGGCGGCGGCCGTGTCGGCGGAGGTTCCCACGGTCACTTGGCGGCCTTGAACTGCTCCATGGCGCCCGAGATCTCGAGCAGCTTGGCCACCCGCTCGGTGGGCTGCGCGCCCTCGGAGAGCCACTTCACGGCCTTGTCGTTGTCGACGGTGAGCACGGACGGATCCTGGCGAGGGTCGTAGTGACCGAGGATCTCGATGAACTTGCCGTCGCGAGGCGAGCGCGAGTCGGCCGCGACGATGCGGTACTGCGGCTGCTTCTTCTTGCCGATTCGGGTGAGGCGCAACTTGACTGCCATGTGAACTGTCTCCTGGGGCACTGAGGAACCACGGCAGGCTATCGGGAGCCACGCAGGTTCCGTACGGGCGGATCGTGGGCGGTGGTCAGCGGAATCCGGGGGGCAGGCCGGGTCGTCCCGACTTGCCGATCCCGCCGAGCGGGTCCGGTGCTCCACCGAGGAGATCCTCGAGTCCGCCGAGGTCTGGTTGGCCACCGAGCGCGCCGAAGGGGTTGGCGCCGCGGCCCTTGCGACCTTTACGACCACCGAGGCCGCCCATCTTCTTCATCATCTTCTGCATTTCGGAGAACTGCTTCACCAGTCGGTTGACCTCCGCCACAGAGGTTCCGGAGCCGGTGGCGATGCGGGTGCGTCGACTGCCGTTGATGAGTTGCGGCCGCGCCCGCTCCTCACGGGTCATCGAGCGGATGATCGCCTCGACCGGCTTGAGGTCATCGTCGTCGATCTTGGCGTTCTTCAATTCCTTCGGCATGCCGGGCATCATCCCGAGCACGCCCGAGAGCGGTCCCATCTTCTTCAGGGCTTGCATCTGCTCGAGGAAGTCGTCGAAGGTGAACTCGCCCTCCATGAGGCGGGCGGCCGCCTGCTCAGCCTGGTCGGCTTCGAAGGCCTGCTCGGCCTGCTCGATCAGGGTGAGGATGTCGCCCATTCCGAGGATCCGCCCGGCCATGCGATCCGGATGGAACTGCTCAAAAGCGTCGAGTTTCTCGCCGGTTGAGGCGAAGGCGATCGGTCGTCCGATGACCTCCTTCACCGACAGCGCGGCGCCTCCTCGGGCGTCACCGTCGAGTTTGGAGAGGATGACGCCGTCGATCGCGAGGGTCTCGTGGAACGCGGCGGCGGTCTGGACCGCGTCCTGACCGGTCATCGCGTCGATGACGAGGAAGGTGTGCTCGGGTTGGACCGCCTCGGAGATGCGCCGGACCTGATCCATCATCTCGGTGTCGATCGACAGACGGCCGGCGGTGTCGACGATCACGACGTCGCGGCCGAGTCGTCGGGCTTCATCGATGCCATCGGCGGCGACGCGAACGGGGTCGGCCGGCGCCGAGTAGACCGGCACATCGATCTGAGCGCCGAGCGTCCGCAACTGCTCCACCGCTGCCGGCCGCTGGAGGTCAGCGCCGACAAGCAGCGGTTGGCGGCCGTGGGCTCGGAACCAGGAGGCGAGCTTCGCCGAGTTGGTCGTCTTACCCGACCCCTGAAGTCCGGCCATGAGCACCACGGTCGGAGGCTTGGAGGCGTAGGTGATGGGGAGGGTCTCGCCGCCGAGAATTCGAATCAGTTCGTCGTGAACCGCTTTGACGACCTGCTGGCCTGGGTCGAGCGCCTTCGACCGCGTCGCCCCGATGGCGTGCTCGCGGATGCGATTCGTGACCGCTCGTACGACACCGACGTTCACGTCGGCTTCGAGGAGCGCGGTGCGGATTTCCCGCATCACCTCGTCGACGTCGGATTCGGTGAGGCGACCCTTGCTGCGGAGGCGTCGGGTGATCCCCTCGAGGCGACCGGACAGGGTGTCGAACATCGCTCTGAGGCTACCGGTGCGCCATCGACGCGACCCGGGGGGTCATCCGGGCAGAACTCGGACCACGGTGTCGGCTTCGATGTCGATGTTCACGCGGTCGTCGCGGTAGTCCATCGTCATCGGGAAACCCTCACCGTCGATGGAGGCGACGCGCACCTCAATGTCGAGGTCGGCGGCGAGGACCGTGAACTCGTCGAGCGCCATCGGCGCCGCGGCCTCGAAGCCGGCGAGGAGACGCTCGACGCGTTCTTCGGCTGATGCGGTGTCGATATCGGTGCCCGGCTCCACTGGCATGGGCTCAACGGGCATGGGCTCAACGGGCATGGGCTCGATCGACACCGGAATCTCCTCGACCAGGTACTCCTCGGTCACGGCGGGCACCGTGTAGGTCCCGCCGTCGTCGCCGGTGAATGCGTAGGCGGGAAGGAGCCAGACGTTCCCTTCGACATCCGAGGTCCACCAGAGATCGGGCTTCACATCGACCAGGGTCACCACCACCTCGGTAGGACGATCGGATCCGAGTTCCTCTTCGGCGGCATCCCGCGACACGCTCGAACCCGCATCAACGGCGTCGACCGAGGTCTCGTCGGCGGGCGCCGGCTCATCGATGGCCACCACCATGTCGTCGATGAACGCCGTCGGCCACGTGTGATATCGGCTGAGGCGCTTGAGGGCCTCCTCGATCCCGATCAGGGGATAGGGGCCCGCCGGCTCGGGCCGCGAGAGCGTCCCACTCGCGTACTCGAGGACGCCGTTAGCACCGAAACCAACGGAGAGCCAGCCGGCGTTCGCCGACTGGACGGGGCTACCTGGCAAACGGATCGAGCCGCTGACCGAGGCGTACCACTCGTCGGCCCAGACCTCGATCTCGACGGCCGATGTGTCGATACCGAGGCGACGCCAGAGTTCGAGGGCTCTCTCGCGCGCCTCATCGGCGGTCGGGACGCCGGTTGGAGCGACGGGCTCCGGGCATTCGAAGAAGATTCCCTCCTCGGTCTCCACTTCGATGCACGGATCGTTCATCTCGTTCGACCACCCGGAGTTGAACCACCAGTCCTGTTCCGCTCCGATGCCGAACATCAGCGATGGGCTGCTGCCGTCGTCTGGTCCGAAGCCGTAGGTCGTCCAGTCAGCGTCTTGGCGGCCGGTAACGGGCGTCGGATCGACACCGAACACCTCGGCCATCCGGGTCGCGGTGTCGAGCGGCACCGATCGACCCGCACGGTGCACCCAGCCCGTCGAGTCGGTGGGAAGCGCGGGGAGGGAGTCGGCGGCGACGAAGCCGGTGATCACCGTCCACGGGACCATCATGCTGGAGGCCATCTCGTCGCCGGAGGCCTCGCTCGCCGCCTGATCGGCGGTCGCGAGGGCGGCACCCGACTCTGCGGTGCCGTTTGAGGCGACGCGGATGACCTCGGGGGCGGCGAGCGGCGGGCCGTCGGTGTCGTCCGCGACACAGGCCGACGCGAGGAGAGCGAGGCTGAGTCCGATGGGGTACGCGAGGCGCTTCATGCTCTCTCCGACGTTCGGTGGGCCGAAACGGTTCCCGGTCAGCGCCCGACCAGGGCGTCGACGAACTCGCTCGGGTCGAACGGAACCAAATCGCCCACGCCCTCGCCGACTCCGATGAGTTTGACCGGGATACCGAGTTCGGTCTCGATAGCGAAGACGATTCCGCCTTTCGCTGACCCGTCGAGTTTGGTCACTACCACTCCCGTCACATCGGTCGCCTCGCGGAACTCGCGAGCCTGAACGAGACCGTTCTGACCGGTCGTCGCATCGATGACCAGCAACGTCTCGGTGACGACTCCGGCACCCTTCTCAGCGACACGGCGCACCTTGGAGAGTTCGTCCATCAAGTTGCTCTTGGTGTGGAGGCGGCCGGCCGTGTCGGCCAGCACGAGGTCGATGCCGCGGGCGGCCGCCCGTTCAACGGCGTCGTAGACCACCGAGGACGGGTCGCCCCCCTCGGAGCCCCGCACGACCTCAACGCCCGCGCGCTCTCCCCACATCGTCAACTGCTCGGCGGCCGCGGCCCGGAAGGTGTCGCCGGCCGCGAGCAGGGTGGTCGTGCCGTCGGCCGTCTCGCGACTGGCCAGTTTGCCGATCGTCGTCGTCTTGCCGACACCGTTGACCCCAACGAAGAGCCAGATCGATGGACCGGCGTCGGCCCGTCGTGCGAGCGTCCGATCGGCCCCGTCAAGGCGTCGCGTCATCTCCTCGCGGAGGGCGACGAGCAAGGATTCGGGATCGGCGATCTCGCCAGACTCGACCGCCGAGCGCAGCCCGTCGAGGAGGTCGGTAGTGACGGCGATTCCGATATCGGAGAGCAGCAGCGCCTCCTCCAACTCATCCCAGGTGTCGGCGTCGATGGCGGAGCGACCGAGCACTGATCCGAGCGCCCCGCCGAGCGCCGCACGTGCCCGCCCGAGGCGCTCCCGCATGCTGCGCGGCGCGGGTTCGGGCTCGGCAGCGACCTCCTCCGGCTCAGTCTCGACAACGACCGACGACTCCACCGGCCGTGTCGGCGAGGCGGACTCGCTCGGCCGGCCCGCCGATCGCTTCGACCACCAGAGCACCCCGAGTCCGAAGGCGATGACCCCCGCGATGAGGATGAGATAGATCCACTGGCTACCGGAGGCGTCCACGCAACTGACGCTACCGGTGGCTGATGACTGGAAGATGATAAACCCGACTTGGTCAGTCGGGAATTATCGGGTTAGATTCCGTGCCAGCGCCTAAACCGACCAGCCGGTCGGCTGCAACAAAGGAGACATCGACCATGGCACTGAGACTCGGCGACACCGCACCCGACTTCCACGCTGACACCACCGACGGCGAGATCGACTTCCATCAGTGGAAGTCCGGTGCCTGGGCGGTCCTGTTCAGCCACCCGGCTGACTTCACCCCGGTGTGCACCACCGAGCTCGGCCGCACCGCCGCTCTGTCGAAGGAGTTCGCCGCCCGCAACACAAAGGCGATCGCGATCTCGGTTGACCCGATCGACGACCACCGCGCCTGGGCTCCCGACATCGGCGAGGTCGGCGGCGTGGATCTCAACTTCCCGATCATCGCCGACCCGGACCGCACTGTCGCCGAGCTCTACGACATGATCCACCCCGGTGCAGGTGACGCCTCCACGGTTCGCTCGGTCTTCGTGATCGACCCCTCCGACAAGGTCCGCCTCACCCTCACCTACCCGAAGTCGGTCGGACGGAACTTCGACGAGTTAGTGCGCGTGATCGACGCCTTGCAGGCCACCGACGCCGCCCCGATCGCCACGCCGGCCGACTGGCGCCCCGGGGACCGCGTGATCGTCTCCCCGGCGATGTCGACCGAGGATGCTCGCGAGCGCTTGGCCAACGTCGAAGAGGTTAAGCCGTACCTCCGCTGGGCCGACCAGCCCTGACGACGGGTTCGTAGTTCAACTGGCGGTGGTGACCCGCTCGGTCACCACGAAACTCAACTGGCGGTGGTGACCCGCTCGGTCACCACCTTTGACGACCCGCCGGGTTGCATCGACACGCCGAGGAGCGAATCCCCCGCCTCCATGGTGCGCTTCTGGTGCGACACGACGATCAGCTGCGCCTCACGACGGAACTCCTGGATGAGCTGCAAGAAACGGTGCAAGTTCACGTCGTCGAGCGCGGCTTCCACCTCGTCCATCACGTAGAACGGCGACGGCCGGCTCCGGAACACCGCGAAAAGAAACGCGAGGGCAGTCAACGACCGCTCGCCACCGGACAGCAGCGACAGTTTCTTCACGTTCTTGCCACCCGGCTTCGCCTCAACCTCGATCCCCGTGGCGAGCAGATCATCGGGAGCAGTGAGCTTCAGTGCCCCGGATCCGCCCGGGAAGAGACTCGCGAACAACTGGGTGAAGTTCGCGCTCACATCAGCGAAGGCCGAGGCGAACACCGTCTGAATCTCGCCGTCGATCGCGGCGATCACGCGGTTCAGGTCGCGCCGCGTCGACCGCACATCCTCCAACTGCTCCTCGAGGAACTGGTGACGCTGGTTGAGCTCGTTGAACTCCTCGAGAGCGAGCGGATTGATCGGGCCAAGCAAGCGGAGTTCTCGCTCAAGCTCGCGCACCCGTCCCGCGGCGGTCGCCCCCTCAGGGAGCTCAGGCAACGGCGCGGCCTCGGCTGCCTCGGGCTCGACATCGAGATCGCGACGAAGGGTCTCAACGGCGGTCTCGAGCCTCAACCGGGCCTCGGCCTCATCGAGATCGGCGCGATGCGCCCGCTCGCGGGAGGCTTCGAGAGACTGCTCGGCCTCCACCCTCGCCCGCCGAACCTCGTCGAGCTTGGAGGTCATCTCGCGCACCTCGTCGCTCTGACGGCGGCGGCGCTCGCTCAGCTCGGCGTGGATCTCCTCGATCTCAGCGAGACGCGTCGACACCCATCCAGAGAGACGTTCCACCGCCACAACCGACCGCTCGAGATCGAGGCGACGCTGCTCGGCGCTACTCCGAGCCTCAAGGTCGGCATCGAGACGAGCCTCGGTCTCAGCGATACGTCGTCGGAGGAACTCCTCTCGCTCGCGGTGCCCGGCGGAGCGAACCTCAAGATCGCGACGCCGTGAGGCGAGCACCGCGACCCTCGCGTCGACCTCAGCCTGCTCCTCCCGACGACGGCGCTCAGCCTCGGCCTCGGCCTGTTCATCGGACTCAAGCGACGGCAGCACCGACTCCATCTCAGCCATGCGGACGCGTTCCGACTCGAGATGAACGACCAAGCCCTCGAGGGAAGACGCGAGCGACTCGCTCTCACCGGCGAGCTCCCGTCGACGCGACTGAGCGCTCTCGAGCGCCTCGGAAGCCGCGTGGAATCGACCATCGTTCAGGTCGAGCCGGCGCCCCACCTCCACCTCGGCGGAGCGGGCGCGCTCGAGCTCGGCGACCGCTGCCGACAGACCCTGCTCGGCCGCCTGCAGCGCGGCATCGGCGGTCTCCGCCGCCGCCACCGCCTCCGCCAGCGCAGCAGCCGTCGCCCCACCCGATGACGTGCCGATGCGCCAGCCGCTCGGAGCGAACCGGTCGCCCTCGCGGGTCACCACGGTCAGCGACGGGTCGGCGAGCGCGATGTCGACCGCCCGATCCACATCTTCGGCGACCACCGCGCGGGCCAACAGCGAACTCAGGAGCTCTGGCACCCCGGTCGACGAGGAACTGACGCGACCGAGCAGCGGCACTGCGCCATCGATCGCTCCAGCCGGCTCACGTGAGGCTCCGCCCGTCGCGATCACGGCGCCTGTCGTGCCGGCGCCGCGAAGGGTCGCGAGCGCTCTCCGAGCCGAACCCGGTCCGTCGACGACCACCGCCGCGAGCGCGTCGCCGAGCGCGGCCTCGACCGCGTCGGCCCAGCCGTCCTCGATCGTGACCAACTCGAGCAGGGTGCCGAGCACTCCCTCGACCCCAACCAGGCGTTCCGCACCGGCCTTCGCCCGCGCTGAGTCGAGGGCCATCTGGAGGGCCTCGGCTCGAGCGGAGGTCCGCGAGCGCGACTCAGCGCAACGCTGTCGCTCAGTTGTGGCCCGCTCCAACACGGCGGCCGCGGCCAAACGCGCGGATTCGGCCGCGGTGAGTTCGTCCACCAACGGGCCCTCCCCAGCCGCTGCTTCGGCCACCTCGGTGCGGAGACGTTCGATCTCACCGTCGAGCTCGGCGAGTCGTCGGGCGGCCTGCTCGGCCCGGTCGGCGACACGACGGCGCTCGTTCTCGGACCGGTCCACCGAGGCGCGGACCGACCGCAGCTCTCCGCGAACCTCCGCGGCCGCGCTCGCGGCGCGCGACCCCGACTCGACAGCGGTGTCGGCGCTGTCCCGCTCGGCGGCGAACGCCTGCTCCTCCTCGGTGAGCTCGGCGAGGGCTGGTTCGAATCCGGCGAGACCTTCGAGCACCTCCGCGAGTTCCGCTCGATAGCCGGCGACGTCAGCCTCAAGTGTCGCCACCAGGCCAGCATCCATGAGTTGGCCGCGATCGCGCTCGAGTCCGCGGCGGCGCTCGGCGAGGATGCCGACCAGACCACGCGCCCGCTCCCTCAGTTGCTCAGCAGCAACGAGTTGATCTCGGACATCATGCTCACCGCGCGCGGTGAGGCGAGCCTCGATGGCCAACGCCTCGGTGTCAAGGCGAGCGAGATCCGACTTGGCGGTCTGCTCGGAGCGGGAGGCCTCCATGCGAGCCGTCTCGATCGACTCGAGGCGGGCGCGCATCGCGGCGATCTCTCGACCAGCCACATGGATCCGGAGGGTGTCGAGTTCGGACTGCAGATCGCCGTGACGCTGGGCGGCCTGGGCCTGTCGCTCGAGCGGTCGCAGCTGACGACGCACCTCTCGCACCAGGTCCTGGAGCCGGAGGAGGTTCGCCTCGGTCGCGTCGAGCCGACGCTCCGCTTTCTCCTTCCGTTTCCGGAACTTCAACACCCCGGCGGCCTCCTCGATGATCGCGCGGCGATCCTCGGGGCGCGCGTTCAGCACGGCGTCGATCTGACCTTGGCTCACGATGACGTGCTGTTGGCGACCAACCCCCGCGTCCGAGAGCAGTTCCTGAACGTCGAGGAGTCGGCACGGCACGCCGTTGATCGCGTATTCGCTGTCACCGGAACGGAAGAGGATGCGGGTGACGGTGACCTCGTTGAACTCGACCGGGAGCAGTCCGGCCGAGTTGTCGAGGGTCAGGCTCACCTCGGCCCGACCAAGGGCCGGGCGCTTCGCGGTCCCCGCAAAGATGACATCGTCCATCTTCTGGGAGCGCACCGCTTTGGGCGCCTGAGCGCCGAGCACCCACGCGATCGCGTCGACGACATTCGACTTCCCTGACCCGTTCGGGCCGACGACAACGGTCACTCCCGGCTCGAGCGCCATTTCGGTCGCGTCGGCGAATGACTTGAAGCCCTTGAGGGTGAGACTCTTTAGGAACACGGTGGAGCCGAATCTACTCCCCCGCCCCCGCGCGGAACGGGTACGTCAGCGTTGACAGACGGGGCAGTGGTAGGTGCCGCGCTGGGCAACCGTGGAACGCCGGATCCGACCTCGACCGCAGGTCGAGCAGCGCGCACCAGGCCGGGCGTGCACTCGGTGCTCGCGCTGGAACTCGCCGGGCCGCCCGTCGACCCCGACGTATTGGGCATCCGACAGCGTCGACCCCCCGGCGGCGACAGCCTCTCGCAGCACGTCCACGATCGCCGAGGCCAGTCGGCGCTCAGCGGCGAGCCCGAGACCGTCGCTACGACGAGTCGGTCGGAGACGAGCGCGGTGGCAGATCTCATCGGCGTAGATGTTGCCGATGCCGGCGATGAACGATTGGTCGAGGAGCAAAGGTTTCAACGCGCGACGTCGGCTCCGGAGGCCCGCTCGGAGAGCGGCGAGGTCAAGGCCGTCGCGAAGCGGATCCGGTCCGAGGCGCGCGAGCTCGGGCACCTCGTCGGCTACCCGCATCGGATCGAAGACGACGACCTCTCCGAAGGTTCTCGGATCCACGAAGAGCATGCGGCGCCCATCGTCAAGACGAGCGTCGACGTGGGTGTGCGCGGGCGCGCCGGCATCGCCGTCGACGAGGAGGACCTGTCCGCTCATGCGGAGATGGATCATCGCTGATCGACCGGTGTCGAGGCCGATGATCAAGTACTTGCCATGCCGGTCGACCTCGTCGACTCGGGCCCCGGTGAGGCCAGCGATGAGCGCCGTGCGGGACGTTCGTCGCACCACGCGATCACGGCCGACCGCGACCTCGGCGAATCGGCGGCCGGTCAGCCCCGAGGCGAGACCGAGGCGTACGACCTCGACTTCGGGTGCCTCGGGCACCGGATCACCCGTCGAGTCCGTCGAGGGCGTCGAGAGCGGCGGCCTGCTCGGCGTCCTTCTTCGACCGACCCGAGCCCGAACCGAGAAGCGTTCCCTCGGAGAGCACTTGGGCGGTGAACACCTTGTCGTGATCGGGCCCGGTGGCCGAGGAGCGATACTCAGGAGGCTCGCGACCGTCAGCGGCCAGCCGCTCCTGGAGAGCTGATTTGCGGTCGAGGCGATGCAGTCCGTCGAGGGCGCGCTCGAGGCGTGGCGCGACCCGGGTCACGACGAGTCGTCGGGCGGCTTCCACTCCGCCGTCGAGATAGACGGCTCCAAGCACGGCCTCGAATGCGTCGGACAGGATCGAGTCCTTGTCCCCGCCCCCTGCGGCCTCTTCGCCGCGACCGAGGTAGACGTGGCCGCCGAGTCCGATCGATCGAGCCACCTCGGCGAGCGCCCGCTGGTTAACGACCGCCTTGCGGAGATCGGTGAGCGCCCCCTCCGCGCGATCGGCGTAACGGTGGTAAGCGAAGTCGGCGATCACCCAGCCGAGAACGGCGTCGCCGAGGAACTCGAGTCGCTCGTTGCTCTCCGCCGCCCCGTTCTCGGCCACCCAGGAGCGGTGACTCAGCGCACGCCGGAGCAGGCCGAGGTCGTCGAAACGATGCCCAAGAGCCTCCTCAAGGGCGGAGAGGTCATCAGGTCCGGAGACCACCGTGGTCAGGAGGTCGCGCGGTCGTGCACGTAGTCGACCGCGTCGCGGACGGTTTTGAGATCCTCGAGGTCCTCATCGTCGATGCGGAAGTTCGCGATCCTGTTCGAGAGGGCTTCCTCGAGGGCCTCAACGAGTTCGATCAAGGCGAGGGAGTCGGCTTCGAGGTCGTCAACGAACGACTGACCCTCGCCGATGGCTGAAGGGTCGATCTCGAGGATGTCGGCGAGGCGGTCGCGAACGATCTCAAGGATCTCGTCGCGGGTGATCGTGGCGCTGCTGTCGTCGGACACGTCTCGATCATAGGTCGCGGCGACCCGTTGTCTCAGACCTCAGGCCGTATCGCGCGGCCGATCTCGCCGACCACATCGGCCTCGACCATCTCCCTCGCGACCGACACCGCGTTCGTGATCGCACGCGCGCTCGACGAGCCGTGGGAGATGATGCAGACGCCATCGGTGCCGAGCAGCATCGCTCCGCCGTAGGTCTCCGGGTCGAGGCTCGCGTAGAGCGGAAGCAGCGATGGCATGAGCGCCTCGGCGTGCGCGGCGTTGGCCGGGTCGGCTCCGAACGCCCCAAGGAGCGCGCCGACCACCGTCTTCATGCCGCCCTCGAGGGTCTTGAGCACCACGTTGCCGGTGAACCCGTCGGTGACGACGACATCGCAGGTGTCGGCCATCACGTCGCGCCCCTCGACATTGCCGATGAAGTTGAGCGATCCGTCATCGACCGCGGAGAGGAGGGCGAACGCCTCCTTGCGCAGCGAGTCGCCCTTGCCCGGCTCCTCACCGATCGAGAGAAGGCCGACGCTCGGATTCGAGAGGTTGAATCGATGGCGGGCGAAGACGGATCCCATGAGAGCGAACTGCACAAGCCAGTCGGCCTGCACCTCGGAGTTGGCGCCCGCGTCGAGCAACACGGTTGGGCGGCCGCCCGGGACGGGGATGATCGTCGCGATCGCCGGTCGGCCGACTCCCTTGATGCGACCCATCCGCAGCAGGGCTGAGGCCATCGTGGCCCCGGTGTTCCCGGCTGAGACCATCGCCGAGGCGACGCCATCACGAACGGCTTCCGCGGCGCGGACGAGGGTGGAGTCCTTCTTGCGACGCACACCGGCCGCCGGGTCGTCATCCATACCGATGACCTCGGAGGCCTCGATCAGCGGCAGGTCGCCGGTATCGACGCGATCAGGAAGATCGGCGGGACCGACCAGCACCACGGGGGTGCCGCCCTCGGCGGCGATTCTCGCTCCCTCGACGATCGCGTCGGGAGCATTGTCTCCGCCCATCGCGTCGACGGCGATGGGGAGCATGGTCGTCATGGCCGACCTGAGTGTCGCCCGATCAGGCGACGTCGACCACGACGCGGTTCTTGTACCAGCCGCATGACTGGCAAACCGTGTGCGGGGTCTTCGCGCTTCCGCAGCGCGGGCAGGTGCTGCGCGCCGGGGCGTCGAGCTTCCAGTTGCCAGCGCGGCGACTGCGGGTCTTCGACTTCGACTTCTTCTTCTTCGGAACTGCCACTTGGGTTCTCCGGACTCGTGTTCGACCTGACGCCGTGGTCCACCCACGGGCCGGGACACACTATCGGTGACCTCGGGCAACGGCACCGGGCCGCGCTGGCTCAGTCCGAGTCGTCTCAGTCCGAGTCGTCGAGGACCACCCCGTCGAGCGCCGCCCAGCGTGGGTCGCGTCGCTCGGTCTCGCATCCGCAGGAATCAGTAGAGAGCTCGGCCCCGCACTGCGGGCACCAGCCGCGGCACTCCTCCCGGCACAGCGGAGCAGCGGGCAGTTCGAGCACGGCCACATCGCGGATGATCGGAGCGAGGTCGATCTGGTCACCTTCGATCACCGTCGTGCCGTCGGCCCGCTCGTCGACCGCGGGGTGTCCGGGAGAAACGAACCGCTCGGCGATCTCGACGTCGACGGTCCGCTCCACCTCGCTCAAGCACCGGCGGCAGGGACCGATCCAGGTCAAGGTGATCGACCCGGTCACCCCGATGTCGTCCGCGCCCGAGGTGGCCGTGAGGTCGATACCCACCTGACCGCTCAGTCGAACACCGGGGACCGGCGACTCACAGCCGAGTTCCTCCGGATCGATCGCGGTGGCCACCTGACGAGAGGCGCCGGGCTGTCGGCGGAGTTCGACGGCGTTGACGAGCAGAGGTCGCAACGCCGGGGGGACACCCACGGCTCAGCGGTCCTGATCGAAGAATCCGGCCCGCGCCTCGGCCTCGGCGACATCGGGGTCGCCGGTGGACGGGTTCTCGGCCGGCTCTTGGATACCGACGATCGAGAGTTTCTGGCGGCCGGTAGCGACCGTCTTGGAGAGCCGCTCCAGCAGGATCTCGAAACTGGCGAGCCGCTGGTCGAGGAAGTCCTCGGTCTCGAGCCGCAGCCTCCGCGACTCGCTGTTGGCGGTCTCCATGATGTGTCGAGCCCGCGCCTCGGCGGCGCGAACCACCTCGGTGCGCTGCACCATGCGCTCGGCTTGGACTCGCGCGGCCTCAAGCACCTCATCGGCCTCGCGCCGTGTCCGAGCGATGAACTCGTCGCGCTCCTTGATCATCCAGCGAGCCTCGCGAATCTCGTCGGGCAGTCGCTGAAGGGCCTCCTCGAGCAGTTCGACCATGTCGTCGCGGTCGATACGCGGCGAGGATGAGAGCGGCATCGTCGGAGCGGTCGCGACGATGTCGATCGCCCGCTTCAGCAGGGTCTGCGCGTCGCCCACGTAGGCGTTATGCACCTGGCCGGCGGCGTCGGGCTCGCCATAGCCGTCGTCGATCGGGCCGAGTTCGTCGTCGTACTCGTCGTGCCCGTCGTAGCGGTCGTCGTAGTGGTCGGTCATCGCTTCCCTCACCGTCCGCCAAACCTACCGGCGAGCGCGGCGGCGACGGGGGGCGGGACGAGGTGCTCCACCGAACGTCCGGCAGACGCGATCTCTCGGACGAAGCGGCTGGAGATGTGGGAGAGATCGGCGCGGCAGGGAACGAAGACGGTGCGCACCCCGGTGAGCGCGATGTTGTTGTGCGCCATCTGCTGCTCGATCTCGAAGTCGCCTCCGTTGCGAAGGCCCTTCACGATGATCTCGGCGCCGACCGACTGGGCGGCGTCGACCGCCAGAGCGCCGAAAGCCTCAACCCGGACGCCCGTACGGGCGCCGAACGACTCGACGGCGAGGGCGACCCGCTCATCCGGATCAAAGAGGCCGGACGGCTTCGACGGGTTGTGCATCACAGCGACGACGACATCTCCGAAGATGTCGATCGCCTGATCGACCACATCGAGGTGGCCGAGGTGCATCGGATCGAAACTCCCGGGTACGAGGACGGTGCCCACGCGGTCAACCTACTCACGCTCGAGGAACGTCACCCACGTCCTGCCGTAGCGACGACTCCTCAGCTCTGTCCAGCCGTCGGGTGCGGTCACCGGCGACGGAGCCTCGGCGACGACGAGATCGACCGGGGTGACCGAGAGCAACTCGTCCCAGGGATCCACCCCATACGGCGGATCGGCCAACACGAGGTCGCCGGTGAGTGTTCGCGCTGAGGTGAGGGCGTCACCTCGGATCACCCGAGCCCGATCGCTAACGCCGAGGTGCTCGATGTTGTGCCGGAGCGCCTCCAGAGCGGCTCGGTCATTCTCGACGAACGTGCAGTGGGCAGCACCCCTCGACAGCGCCTCAAGCCCAAGAGCGCCGGTCCCGGCGTAGAGGTCGACAACCGCCGCATCCACGATTCGATCGAGTGATCCGAGGGCGTTGAAGACCGCCTCGCGAACCTTCTCCGTGGTGGGCCGGGTGTCACGCCCCTGCGGGGAGATGAGCCGTCGTCCTCGGAATTGCCCGGACACGACGCGCATCACCTCAGGCTACGTCGGCCTTCGCCGCTGCGGGTCGCCGAGGCGGCGACTGGCACACTGGCCCCGTGAGTGACCCATCCATGGACGACCCGGAGCGACTCGGAGACGCCGGTCGACGGGGCGCGCCGATCACCCCAGAGGAGCAGATCGAGTGCATCGACTGCGGTGGACGGGCCTTCTTGCTCAGTCGTCCCCGTGACGGTGACTCCCTGGACGATCCGTGGCTCCCCGGAGACATCGTCGCCTATCGATGTGAGGACTGCCTCGACCGCTGGGACCTGGTGTTACCCGAGCCTGAGGAGTGACGGGTCGGGTCGACCCGACGGTCAGGATTTCGTCAAGAACGACTCGTCCTCGTCGCTGAGCAGAAGGTCGAGCTCATCAGCCAGAAGTGGGTGATCCGCGAGACCGCGTTCGGCATCGACGAGATCGAAGGCGACCGCGCGGGCGAGTTCGACGAGTTCGCGGTCGCGACGAAGCGAGGCGAGCCTCAAATCGCTTCGTCCCTTCTGCGATGTCGACATCAACGTCCCCTCCCCCCGCAACTCGAGGTCGACCTCGGCGAGTTCGAATCCGTCGGTGCTGGCCACAAGCGCCTCCACCCGAGGGTTGGAACCGGTCTGCTCGGCGGTGACCAGCCAGCAGTTCGACTCGAGATGACCTCGACCGACGCGGCCACGCAGCTGGTGGAGCTGCGCGATACCGAATCGGTCGGCGTCGAGGACCACCATGACAGTGGCGTTGGGAACGTCGACGCCGACCTCGATCACGGTGGTCGCCACGAGCACGTCGAGCGCGCCCTCACGGAACGAGGACATGGTGGCCTCCTTCTCGGCGGAGGTCATCCGACCGTGAAGCAGTCCGAGCCGGCAATCAGCGAGTTCGGTCGCGCCAAGGCGGGCGAAGGTCTCCTCCGCGGAGGCGACCTCGAGCTTCTCGCTCTCCTCGACCAGCGGGCATACGACGTAGGCCTGCTGCCCGGCGGAGACGCGCTGTCGGACGTCCTGCCACACCATCTCCTCGTCGAGGGGTCCGTTCGCCCATCGGGTCGAGATGGGCGTTCGGCCGGGCGGAAGCTCGTCGAGCACCGAGACATCGAGGTCGCCGTAGACGGTCATTGCCGCGGTGCGCGGGATCGGCGTCGCGGTCATGACGAGCACGTCCGGAACGCGGTCGACGCCCTTGTCGCGAAGCGCGGCGCGCTGCTCGACACCGAATCGGTGCTGCTCGTCGACGACGACGAGTCCGAGGCTCGCGAAGTCGACCGCGTCTTGGATGAGCGCGTGGGTGCCGATCACCAGGTCGACGGAGCCATCGGCGAGGCCGGCGAGCACCTCTCGGCGATCCGCTCCGGTGACTCGGTTGGTGAGCAGCTCGACTCGGAGCGGACGGTCACCGAAGAGGTTTTCTCCGTCGGGCACCGTGACCCCGTCGAGAAGGCGCCGGATCCCCTGGTGGTGCTGCTCCGCGAGCACCTCGGTCGGCGCCATGAGCGCCCCCTGGTGGCCGCCCTCGACAGCGACGAGGAGCGCCGACACCGCCACGACGGTCTTGCCCGCGCCGACATCGCCCTGCAGAAGTCGGTGCATTGGATGGGCCGAGGCGAGGTCGGTGTCGATCTCGCTGAGCGTGCGCCGCTGCGCCCCGGTGAGCGGGAACGGCAGGGCGGAGTGGAAGCGCTCGACGAGGGCTCCCGACCGATCGTGGACCACGCCGCGGGCCGATCGTTCGAGTTCTCGCTTCCGGGCGACGAGCACGGCCTGCACTCTCAGTAACTCGTCAAAGGCCAGTCGCCGACGGGCCGCGTCCTTCGCCCTCATCGACTCCGGCTGATGAATCGATCGGATCGCCTCGGCGCGGTCGAGAAGATCGAGTCGATCTCGCACCCCCTCGGGTACCGGGTCGGCGATCCCTCGCTCCTCGCAGCGCCGAAGCGCCTCCTCGATCCACCCGGCGATCTCCCAGGTGGTGAGGCGCGCCTTCTCGCTCTGCGGGTAGACGGGAACGATCCGACCGGTTCGGTCGCCGATGAGGTCGACGATCGGGTTCGTCATCTGGCGCCCACCGGCGTATTCGTCGACCCGGCCAAAGAGCGCGACTTCCATCCCCACCGCGAGTTGCTTGGCCCTCCACGGCTGGTTGAAGAAGACGAGCGAGATTTTGCCGGTCATGTCGCCGACGACCACCGACACCATCGTCCGGCGGTTGCGAGTCGTTCGCGAGTTCACCGAGCGGACCTCGGCGATCACCAACGCCTCCTCACCGAGCACGAGCGAGGCGATCGGGGCTTCGTTCGTCCGGTCGATCCAGCGCCGTGGGTACGTGGTGAGCAGATCGAGAACGGTCTCGATACCGACGGCGGCGAGGGCGGTGCGTCGCTTGTCGCCGACTCGTTTGAGACGGCCTACGTCGATCTCCGCGAGCTCACGGAGGGAGATCGGTTGGCTGGACCCGTCGCTCACTCCGCTCCGAACAGATACGGGTAGAGCGGTTGGCCACCTCGATGGACCTCCACCTGCACCTCGGGGTGCACGGCGGCGATGTGACCTTCGATCTCGGCGGTCACCGCGGTCGTCGCGTCGGCGCCGGTGATCACCGTGAGCAGTTCAGCGCCATCGGCCAGCAAGCGATCGACGAGGGCGAGGGTCGCCCCCACCACGTCGGGGGCGACCGAGGCGATGCCCTCGCCGCGGGTGATGCCGATCCAGTCACCCTCGGCGATCTCGCCGACGTCGCTTCTCGAGGCGCGGACGGCTCGGGTGACCTCGCCGGTGGTGACCGACGCGATCGCCTCGACCATCTCGGCGGCGTTCTCGTCGGCATCGGACTCGGGGTCGTAGACGACGAGCGCGGCGAGCGCCTCGGGCATCGAGACCGTCGGCACGACGACGACGTTGCGTTCGCTGAGCGCGTCGACCTGCTCGGCCACCGGGATGATGTTCTTGTTGTTCGGGAGGATGATGACCTGGTCGGCGTTCACCCGGTCGACGGTCTCGAGCAGTTCGGCCGTCGATGGGTTGAGGGTCTGGCCGCCGGTGACGATGCCCTGAACGCGGAGGTTCGAGAAGAGCTCGGCGAGACCGTCGCCACTGCACACGGCGACGACAGCGGTGGTGACCCGGGGAAGCCCTGCACCGTCTCGGGTGCGGGTGCGCCGTCCGCCCGTCATCGCGGCCTCGCGCATCTCGTGCTCCTCCGCGACCTCACTAAAGAGGTCGGTTACCCGAATCTCGCGCGGTCGCCCGTCGAGGCTGAGCGCCGCCTCGATTGCCGCTCCGATCTCGTTCGTGTGCACATGGCAGTTCCAGAGCCCGTCGCCTCCGACGACGACGATGGAGTCACCGATCTCGCCCCATGACCGCTTGAAGGCGTCGATGTTCTCGTCGGCGAGGTCGAGGAGGTACATCACCTCGTAGCGCTGCTCGCTGACATCGAGACCATCCGCGCTCTCGCGGTGCGCGACAGCGGCGAGTGCCTCGGCGCTCGGGCCCTCGGTCTCGTCGGGCTCGGGCAGCGGTTCGCCGTCGACCACGTGCAGGGCGGAGTCGAGCAGCAATAGGTACCCAGCGCCTCCGGCGTCGACTACTCCGGCATCGGCGAGTACGGGGAGCAATTCGGGAGTGCGAGCGAGCGAGGCTCGACCCGCTTCGCGGGCCGCTCGAATGACCTCGACCAGGCCAGCGTCGGCATCCGCCGCTGAGCGAGCCGCCTCCGCGCTCTCGCGAACGACGGTGAGGATGGTGCCCTCGATGGGACGCAGCACCGCTTGGTAGGCCCCGGTGGCGGCCGCGCCGAGTGCGTCAGCGAATCGAGCGCCCGTGGTCTCGGCCTGGGACTTAATGGTGGTGGCCAGCCCGCGGAGGATCTGGCTGAGGATGACCCCGCTGTTCCCGCGGGCGCCCATCAGCGAGCCGTGGCTGATCGCATCGCAGGTGGCGTCAAGCGTCTCGGGGGCGGACTCCATCTCGGTGACGACGGCATCGAGGGTCCGGGCCATGTTGGTTCCGGTGTCTCCGTCGGGAACGGGATAGACGTTGAGCCGGTTGAGGCCACCGGAGTGCGCGTTGACCGTGTCGCGGAAGGTGGTGACCACCGCCCGAAGGGCGTGCACGTCGAGTCGCTCGAGGGTGGGCACGGGCAGAATCTACACCGGCTTGCCAATGGGGTCGGGTGGTGCTCGGGCTGGTCACCGGTAGCGTGTTGTCGCCCGTGGCCGAGTCGTCGCACCGGTTCGGGAGGTTCGCAAGCGGTGCCCGAGATGGGCGCCTTCACAAGGAGTGTTCGGATGGCATCGGTCTGTGAGGTATGTGGCAAGGGCCCGTCGTGGGGTATGTCGGTGTCGCACTCCCACCGTCGCACGAAGCGTCGCTGGAACCCGAATATCCAGCGGGTCCGCGCGGTCGTGAAGGGCTCTCCCAAGCGACTCAACGTGTGCACCGGCTGCATCAAGTCGGGCAAGGTCGTCAAGGCCGGCTGATCGCGGTCTCCCGTCGCTCCGATGGAAGTCGAAGCGGTTCGCTGTACCTCCCTTCGGTAGAGTCCTCGGCATGCAGGGCGTGATCAAGGCCTACGACCCCTCGTCGGGATTTGGTGTCGTGATGTGCGACTCCGACCTCGCCGACTACGACCTCGCGCCCGGCGCTCTCGAGGGGTCCGTGTTCCGCATGCTCCGTCAGGGGCAACGCGTGGTGTTCAACCTCGATGAGGCCGGTCGTGCCACTGCTCTCCGCCTCGGTTCCGAGGTGGACATGGGTACCCCCGACGTCTGACCCTCCGTCGCGCTGTCTCTTTTCACGAGCGCTCACGAGCGCGCGAGCATCGTCAGGAGTGATGGAGCGCTCTAATTTCCTATCGCTCCGAGCGATAACTCCATCGTCACAAGCGCACAACCTCAGGCCTTTGTGATTCCTCCCCCGACCACCCGGTTCGTCAGACTGGAGCCAGACAGGTCACTCAGGGGCGGCCGGCGCGAGCCGGTCCGGTGAGGAGAAGCGATGGCAGCCACGACAGAGAACCAGCGACTCACGTCATGGGTCGACGAGTGGGCGAGCATCCTGCAGCCCGATGCCATCCACTGGTGCGACGGCAGCGCCGAGGAGTACGACGCGCTCGCCGAGACCCTCGTGGCGAGTGGCACCTTCACCCGACTCGATGAAGCCAAGCGACCAAACTCGTACTGGGCGCACTCCGACCCCGCCGACGTCGCTCGAGTCGAGGACCGCACCTTCATCTGCTCAGCGGATCGTGACGACGCCGGGCCGAACAACAACTGGCGCGAACCCGCCGAGATGCGCGCCGAGCTCACCCGCCTCTACACCGGGGCGATGCGCGGCCGCACGATGTATGTCGTTCCGTTCTCGATGGGCCCCCTCGGATCGCCGATCGCTCACGTCGGCGTCCAACTGACCGACTCGGCGTACGTCGCCACCTCCATGCGGATCATGACTCGGATGGGTCAGGGCGCCCTCGACGCCCTCGGCCAGGGCGACTGGGTTCCCTGCGTCCATTCCGTCGGCGCCCCGCTCGAACCCGGCCAAGCCGACGTGCCCTGGCCCTGCGACGGCGATAACAAGTACATCGTCCATTTCCCCGAGACCCGCGAGATCTGGTCGTACGGATCCGGCTACGGCGGCAACGCCCTCCTCGGCAAGAAGTGCTTCGCTCTGCGGATCGCCTCGGTGATGGCCCGCGACGACGGCTGGCTTGCCGAGCACATGCTCATCCTCAAGTTGACCGACCCCGCCGGTGAGAGCAAGTACATCGCCGCCGCATTCCCGTCCGCCTGCGGCAAGACCAACCTCGCGATGCTCGTCCCAACCGTGCCCGGATGGACGGCCGAGACCGTGGGCGACGACATCTGCTGGATGAAGTTTGACGACGAGGGACGCCTCCGCGCGATCAACCCGGAGGCCGGGTTCTTCGGCGTGGCCCCGGGCACCGGTCACGACACGAACACCAACGCCATGGACACCCTGTGGGGCAACTGCATCTACACCAACACCGCCCTCACCGACGACGGCGATGTCTGGTGGGAGGGCATGAACGACTCCCCTCCTGCCCACGCCACGGACTGGCGCGGGCAGGACTGGACGCCCCACTCCGACACCCCAGCTGCTCACCCGAACGCCCGCTTCACCGCCCCGGCCTCGCAATGCCCGTCGATCGCCGACGAGTGGGAGGACCCCGCAGGCGTTCCGATTTCGGCGATCCTCTTCGGCGGGCGGCGACGCTCAACCGTTCCGCTCGTCACTGAGGCCTACGACTGGGAGCACGGCGTCTTCCTCGGTTCGATCATGGCCTCGGAGACCACCGCGGCTCAGCAAGGTGCCGTCGGCAAACTGCGCTTCGACCCGATGGCGATGCTCCCCTTCTGCGGCTACCACTACGGCGACTACTTCCGTCACTGGCTCGAGGTTGGCACCCGCGGCCAAGCCGACCGCCTGCCGCGCATCTTCTTCGTCAACTGGTTCCGCCGTGACGACGACGGTCGATTCCTCTGGCCCGGGTTCGGCGAGAACTCGCGTGTGCTCAAGTGGATCGTCGAGCGGATCAACGGCACCGCCGAGGCGATCGACACGCCGATCGGTCGGCTGCCCGCACCCGGCGCGCTCGATACCGACGGACTCGACATCGCCGACGACGACCTCGCGGCGATCCTCTCGGTCGACGTTCAAGGTTGGCACTCGGCGATCCCCGAGATCCGCGAGCACCTCAACCGCTTCGGAGAACGTCTACCCGGCGAACTACTCGACGCCGTCGACCGACTCGAGCGCGACCTCCTCGACGCCTGACCGGCACCCTGTCGGGCGCGCACCTCACCGGTAGCGTGCTCAGCACCATGTCGAACGCCCACCGATCCCCCCGACGGTCGTCACGCCTGACCCTTAAAGCCGCAGCGCTCCTGTCGATGGTGCTCGTCGCCACCTCCTGCGCCACCTTCACCGAGGCCGACTCGGTGGCGACCATCGGCTCCACCACGATCAACCAGGAAACCTTCGACCGACTGCTCGCCGAGTACCTCGAGCGCGGCGATGTCTTCGGCACCCTTCCCGCGATCGACGGCGAGGTTCCCGGTGGTGAGGCACGCCGATTGCTCTCAGCTCTCGTGCAGGTAGCGGCCACCAACGAAGTGCTCGACCAAGCCGGCCAATCGGTCACCGAGGCCGACCGGGCAACGGTCGACAACGAACTGCCACCTGAGCACCCCTGGCGCACTCTCAGCCCCGAGTTCCTCAACGTGATCCTCGACCTTCAGCAGAGCGTCCGAGGCGCCGCTCTCTCGCGGGTGGACCCGCCATCGCCGGCGACCGTCGAATCGCTCTACCGAGTGTCGCCTGAGAGCACCGGCGTCGTCTGCCTGCGACACATCCTCGTCGACACCGAATCCGAGGCCGATGAGATCGTCGAACTGCTCGAGGCTGGCGCCGACTTCGCTGAGCTCGCCGCTGAGCGGTCAACCGAGCCGATCGCTGTGACCAGCGGAGGAGCCCTCGTCGGCAACGGCTCTCGGTGCCTCCCCGTCGCTCAGATCAACCAGACCTTCGACCCCCTCTTCGTCGCCGGTGCCTACGCGGCCCCAGCGGCCGGCTGGAGCGACCCGGTGGAGTCATCCTTCGGTTGGCACGTGATCATGCACCGACCGTTCGATGAGATCGGCGACGACGTGATCGCCATCCACTCCTCCTCCGACAGCGGCGGATTCCTCGTGGACGGACTCCTCGCCTCCGGCGGGGTTGAGATCGACCCCCGATACGGCACCTGGGACCCCGTGAGCAGTGGCATCGTTCCGATCGGCTGACCGCCCAGTCGTCGACGTCGTCGGTCTCGGACCGGGCGACGCTCGACACACGACAGCCGCCACCCTCGAGGTGATCTCGCGGCATCGACACCGGTTCCTGCGCACCGAGAGACACCCCTCGGCGCACCTCGTCGAGAACGCGCACTCCTTCGACTACCTCTACGAGCAGGCCGACTCCTTCGAGGAGGTGTACCGGCAAATCGTCGAGCACCTCGCTTCACATGCCCACGAGCATGGAGAGCTTCTCTACGCGGTGCCGGGCTCGCCGCTCGTCCTCGAGGAGACCGTCTCAGCCCTACGGCGCCGCGACGACCTCGATGTTCGGGTTCACCCCGCGACCGGCTTCCTCGACCTCGTGTGGGCGGCCCTTCACATCGACCCGGTCGAGACCGGGGTGACCCTGATCGACGGGCACCGCTTCGCGAACGCAGCCGCTGGGCTGCACGGCCCGCTCCTCGTGGCGCACACCCATGCCCCGTGGGTGCTCTCCGACATCAAGTTGTCGGTCGATCACGACGGCGACGGTGAGCAACCGGCCGATGACCTTCCCGTCACCCTGCTCATGTCACTCGGAACCGACGCTGAGCGACTCGTCGAGACCACCTGGTCGGAGATGGACCGAGTCGACGGCATCGATCACCTGACCAGCCTGTGGGTACCGCAACTCGGGACCCCAGTGGCCGCCGGGTATCAGCGCTTCCATCTGCTCGCTCGAACCCTTCGCGAACAATGCCCCTGGGACATCGAGCAAACGCATCGAAGCCTTGTGCCCTACCTCATCGAGGAGGCCTACGAAGTGGTCGACGCGATCGAGGGCCTCGACCCCGACGACCCGGCGACCGACACGGAGCTCATCGGCGAGTTGGGTGACCTCCTCTACCAGATCGAGTTCCATGCGACGATCGCCGAACAGGAGGGGCGCTTCACGATCGCCGACGTGACCTCGGCGGTCCACGACAAGCTCGTGCGACGGCACCCGCATGTGTTCGGTGACGCGGTGGTCGCTGACGCCGATGCGGTGACCGCCAACTGGGAGCGACTGAAGCGAGCGGAGCGGTCACCAGATGCCTCCGTCTTCGACGGCGTGCCCGGATCGCTACCCGCGCTCTCGCTCGCCGACACCGTGCAGCGCAAAGCGGCCAAGGTCGGCTTCGACTGGCCCGATGTCGATGGTGCGCTTGCCAAGGTCAGCGAGGAGGCCGCCGAGGTGGTCGCGGCGCGCGATGATGACGAGGCTGTTCGGGAGGAGATGGGCGACCTGCTCTTCGCCGTCGTGAACGTGGCGCGACACCTCGGCGTCGACCCTGAGAGCGCCCTTCGCGCCGCGGTCGCGAAGTTCCGGCGGCGGTTCGACCTCGTCGACACCCTCGCCCGCGAACGCGGAATCGATCTCGCCACCAGCGGCCTCGAGGTGCTCGACGCCCTCTGGGACGAGGCGAAGGGTCAAACCTCCGGGTGAGACTTCACATCGCCCGACCAACGCAACATCCCGACGTGGCGGAGCTGCCCGTCGAGAAGCGACTGGCCGACTGGGATCTCCCAGGCATCCATCGCGTCCTCGGCGTGCACCGACACGAGGTGAAACTCCTCGAATTGGGTGAGGTCTCCTACGTCGTGAAGGAACTGCCCGACGAGCTTGCCGAGCGCGAGTACCGACTGCTGCGACAACTCGCCGACGACGGACTCCCGACGGTTGAGGTGGTCGCGACCGTCACCGGCCGAACCGATGACGGCCCGGCCGACGGCTTGCTGATCACCCGTCACCTCGATTACTCGCTCCCATACCGCTCGCTGCTGTCGGGCCGCGGCCTCACCATCCCCTTCCTCGGGGATCGGATGCTCGACGCCCTCGTCGGACTTCTCGTTCGCCTTCACCTGGCGGGGTTCTTCTGGGGCGACTGTTCCCTCTCCAACGCCCTCTTCCGCCGCGATGCCGGAACGCTGTCGGCGTACGTCATCGACGTCGAGACCGGGGAGCGTCACGATCACCTCACCGATGGCCAGCGGGCGCTCGACCTGATGATCGCCACCGAGAACGTCGCGGGTGGCCTGCTCGATCTGCAAGAGGCCGGTCGGCTCACAGCGGAGATCGACCCGTTCACCGTCGCCAACACGATCGAGTCCCGCTACGCCGATCTCTGGACCGAACTCACCGGCTCCGAGCAGTTCGACCCGTCGGGCCCGGCCGACACGCACCTCCGACTCAAACGGCGGCTCGACCGACTCCACCACCTCGGATTCGATGCCGAGGAGATCGACGTTCTCACCACCGATCGCGACCGCTCGATCAGGATCGTTCCGAGGGTCGTCGAGCACGGATTCCACTCCGAGCGACTGAAGGGCCTCACCGGTCTCGTGACCGGCGACAACCAGGCGCGACGGATGCTCGCCGACATCCGCGAGTACACCGCCGACCTGCAGACGCAAGGAACGTCGGTGCCAGAGAACGTCGCCGCGGTTCGATGGCTCGATCGAAGGTTCGAGCCGATCATCGCCGCGATACCCGGGCACCTCTTGGTGCGGCTCGAAGCCGCGGAGATCTTCCACCAACTGCTCGAGCATCGTTGGTACCTCGCCGAGCGCCAAGGTCACGACATCAGCCTCGAGGAGGCATTGCCCTCCTACCTCGATGAGATCCTCGTGACCTCCCCCGATGAGCGACTGCAGCTCGACGAACCGACAGCCGAGATCCCGCGGATCGACCCGATACCGTGATTCGCCGGTGCCGGTCGCGAGCGGCGCACCCACCCGGAACACGACACGAGAGGCAACGATGAGCGAGATCGTCCACGTCGAAGGTCGAGAGATCCTCGACTCGCGAGGCAACCCAACGGTCGAAGTGGAGGTCACCCTCGACAGCGGCGCGCGCGGTCGGGCCGCGGTGCCTAGCGGCGCCTCGACTGGGGAGCACGAGGCGGTGGAACTCCGAGACGGCGGCGACCGCTACGCCGGCCGCGGCGTGCTGTCAGCAGTCGGACACGTGAACACCGAGATCGCCAACGCGCTGCGCGGCGCCGACGCCCTTGACCAGCGCGCCGTCGACCGACTCCTCCTCGATCTCGACGGAACCGAGAACAAGGCCCACCTCGGCGCCAATGCGATCCTCGGCACGAGCCTCGCCACCGCTTCGGCGGCGGCCGATGAGGTCGGCGTGCCGCTCTATCGCTATGTAGGTGGAGCGAATGCGCATGTGCTTCCGGTGCCGATGATGAATGTGCTCAACGGTGGGGCGCACGCCGACAACTCGGTGGATTTCCAGGAGTTCATGATCATGCCGGTCGGAGCGCCATCGTTCTCCGAGGCGCTCCGCTGGGGCACGCAGACCTACCACGTGCTTAAGGGGGTGCTCGCTGGTCGCGGACTGTCCACTGCGGTCGGTGACGAGGGCGGCTTCGCTCCCGACCTCGACTCGAACGAAGACGCCATCAGGTTGCTGGTCGAAGCCATCGAGTCCGCCGGCTTCACCCCCGGCGCCGACATCGCTATCGCCCTCGATCCCGCCGTCAGCGAGATTTACCGCGACGGGGCTTACCACCTCGAGGGAGAGGGCAAAGTGCTCAGCGCCGAACAGTTGGCGGAGTACTGGGCGCGCATCGTCGACACCTATCCGATCGTCTCGATCGAGGACGGCATGCAGGAGAACGACTGGCAGGGCTGGTCGCTGCTCACCTCCGCCGTCGGCGACCGTTGCCAACTCGTCGGTGACGATCTCTTCGTGACGAACTCGCGACGACTCGCCGAAGGCATCGAGCGCGGGGTGGCCAACAGCATCCTCGTCAAGGTGAACCAGATCGGCTCCCTCACCGAGACCCTCGACACCGTCGCCCTCGCCACGGCCCACAGCTACACCTCGGTGATGAGCCACCGGAGCGGCGAAACCGAGGACGTCACCATCGCCGACCTCGCCGTCGCCACCAACTGCGGCCAGATCAAGACCGGCGCGCCATGTCGATCCGACCGGGTCGCGAAATACAACCAACTGCTCCGCATCGAGAACGAACTCGGTGAGGCGGCCGAGTTCCGCGGTCGCTCCGCGCTCGCGCGCGCTTGACCCGAGGCCACCGCGGCCACCTGCGATGATCTCCATGTGGCCGATCGAGCGAAACAGACGCGCCTGCGCCGCCCGAAGAAGCCGGCGTCGAGCCGTGGTCGCTCTCGACTGAGCGACATCACACGACCCGTACCGCGCGACGCGAGGATCACCGAGAAAGGACGCTCGACGTTCTTCGTCACGGTGGTCGCCGTCATCGTCGTCGGCGCGGTGGTCGCCTCGCTCGTCGGTCTCCCCTTGCAGACCTACCTCGGCCAAGGGGATGAGATCGACCGTCTGACCGAGCAGGTTGAGCGGCTCGAGGAGGTCAACGCCGACCTCGCTGCCGAGGTCGACCGTCTCCGAACCGATGAGGGGATCATCGAGGCGGCGCGCTCCGAGCTTGGCTACGTGATCGACGGCGAGCGGCGCGAGACCCTGCTCGACCTGCCCGATCTTCCCGAGGATCTTCCGTCGGGATGGCCGTATGGCCCGGTCGGAGACATCCTCTCGGTTCGCCTCGCGACTCCTTGAGCCGACCTTCTCGCTCGAACGAGACCACGGCTACAGTCGGCAGCGTCGTTCGACATCGGATCGTTCGGCACTGATTCGACGTCGCGTCGATCGACAGAGGAGGCTGAGATGGCTGGCAGTGTGCTCGGAGAGAAGGTCCTGAGGAAAGAGGATCCGCGCTTCCTCACCGAGGGGGGCATCTATCTCGATGACCTCAAGCACCCGCTTCTCGAAGGGGCCGCTTATGTCGTGTACGCGCGCTCCCAGGTCGCTCACGGTGTGATCGTCGACATCGATATCTCCGAGGCGGAGAACCTGCCCGGGGTGATCGCCGTGCACACCGCGGAGACGCTCGGTCTCGAGCCGGCGCCCTCCAACTACAACCCGGCGGTCGCGAGGACGCTGCTCGCCCGCCAAGGCGACAAGGTGCGCTGGGTCGGCGAGCCGGTGGTCGCCGTGGTCGCCGAGACCTACGAGCAGGCCACCGACGCCGCCCAAGCCGTGTTCATCGACATCGATCCACTGCCCGCAGTGGTCGACCTTCGGGAGGCGCTCACCTCCGATACCCATCTCTACGAGGCAGCCGGTGGAAACGCCGTCTTCGACTCGACCGTGTTCGGAGCCGCGGTCAACTCCGGCGAGGACTTCTTCGCCGACTGCGAGGTTGTGGTCACGGTCGACGCGTTGAATCAGCGGGTCGCCCCCTGCCCGATGGAGCCGCGGGCCGCCGCGGCCGCCTGGCAGGACGGACGTCTGCACGAGTGGGTGTCGACTCAGCACGCCCAAGGGGTGCGCGCCCAGGTCGCCAAAGCCAACGGGGTGACCGAGGAGGAGATCCACATCATCACCCCCGACGTGGGTGGCGGCTTCGGCGCAAAGATCGGCGTCTACTCCGAGGAGTTGCTCGTTGGCCCGCTTGCCCGCGCGATCGGTCGCCCGGTCCGTTTCCGCGAGACGCGGAGTGAGTCGATGATGAACCTCGGACACGGGCGCGCCCAGTTCCAGACCATCAAGATCGGTGGCCGTCGCGACGGCCGAGTCACCCACTTCCAGTTGGAGATGATCCAGGACTCCGGCGGGTACTGCGAGGTCGGCACCATCCTCGGTGCCCTCTTCACCCGACGGATGGCATCCGGCGTGTACGCGTTCGAGAACGTCGAGGCCCACTGCACCTCCGTGGTCACCAACACCACTCCGACGGTGGCTTACCGCGGAGCCGGCCGTCCCGAAGCGACCGCCGCCACCGAGCGCGCCATGGATGTCTTCGCCCTCGAGATCGGCATGGATCCGGTCGAGGTGCGCCGCATCAACCTCATCCCCGAGTTCCACGAGCCCTACACCACCGCCATTGGCGAGGTGTACGACTGTGGCGACTTCGAGGGCTCCCTCGACCGCGCCCTCGCCCAGGCCGGATACGACGACCTCCGCGCTGAACAGCGGCGTCGTCGGGAAGCCGGCGAGGACCGCCTCCTCGGTATCGGCGTCAGCGCCTACGTCGAGATCACCGGCGGAGCGGGGGCACCCCAAGAGGACGCCAAGATCGTGATCCACGCCGATGGCTCCGGCACGATCTACACCGGCACCTCGCCGCACGGTCAGGGTCACGAGACCGCGTGGGCCCAGATCGCCAGCGCGAGCACCGGCATCGACATGTCGCGTCTCAACCTCGTGTGGGGAGATACCGACCTCACCCCGGTCGGCGGTGGGACGATGGGCTCCCGGTCGCTGCAGCAGGGTGGACTCGCGGTTCATCAGGCCGCGGCCGGCATCGTGGAGCAGGGGCGTCGAATCGCCGCTTCCCTCCTCGAGGCCGACGAGATCGACATCGTCCTCGATACGTCGACCGGCACCTTCCATGTCGCGGGCACCCCAGCGGTCTCCACCGATTGGGCGGCGATCGCGGCTGCCGCCGGCGACGAGGGACTGGTCGAGGCGACCACCTTCAAGACGTCAGGAGCCACCTACCCCTTCGGCGCCCACGTCGCGGTGGTCGAGGTCGATGCGGGCACCGGCAAGGTGACCCACCTGCGCCACATCGCCTGCGATGACGCGGGAACAATGGTGAACCCAATGCTGCTCGCCGGTCAGGTGCACGGCGGGATCGCTCAGGGAACGGCTCAGGCGCTGTACGAGGAGGTCCGCTACGACGAAGACGGCAACCCGATCACGTCGAACCTGGCCGAGTACGCGATGGTCACCATGGACCTGATGCCCCAAATCGAGCGGGTTCCGATGGAGACCGCGACCTGGGTCAACGAACTTGGCGCGAAGGGAATCGGTGAGTCGGGGACGATCGGCAGCACCCCGGCGGTTCACTCTGCGGTGGTCGACGCCCTCTCCCATCTCGGTGTGCGCCATATCGATATGCCGTGCACTCCTGAGAAGGTCTGGCGCGCGATCGCCGGCGTCTGATCGCCGACCCCGTGACTTCCCCGATCCTGGCAAGCGGCCTCGTCCGCACCTTCGGCAGTGGTGACGACGAGGTTCGCGCCGTCGACGGCGTCGACCTCGAGGTGCATCCAGGCGAGGTCTTCGGATTCCTTGGTCCTAACGGGGCCGGGAAGTCGACGACCGTCCGAATGCTGACAACGCTCCTCCGACCGACTGGAGGAACGGCCCGCGTGGCCGGGTTCGACGTGGTGACCGAGGCCGACTCGGTGCGGCGCAACATCGGTGTCGCTCTGCAAGACGCAGCGATCGATCCTTTGATGACCGGCCACGAACTGCTGCGCCTGCAGGCGGTGCTCTACGGACTCCCCCGCTCGGAGCACAAGTCGCGTTCCGATGAGCTACTCGAACGTGTTGGGTTGTCGTCGGCTGGTGGACGGCGAGTCGGCACCTATTCGGGCGGCATGCGTCGCCGTCTCGATCTCGCGCTCTCCCTCATTCACGAACCGTCTGTCCTGTTCCTCGATGAGCCGACCACCGGCCTCGACCCGATGAGTCGGATGGCGCTCTGGGACGAGATCCGTCGCCTAAACAGGGAAGGCACCACGGTGCTCCTCACCACCCAATATCTCGAGGAGGCCGACCAACTCGCCGATCGGGTCGCCATCATCGACAACGGCCGGATCGTGCGAGAGGGAGCACCGGAGCAGTTGAAGGCTGGCGTCGGCTCGCCGACCCTCTTCGTGCGTGTCGCGACCGAACAGGAAGCCGCGGCCTCCTCAGTGCTCGCTCGATTCGGTGAACTGCGACCGACCGCGGAGGGCATGCTCGGCGTCGGACTGGGCGGAGGTGCGGGCGAGGTGTCCGCCGTCGTCCGCGCCCTCGACGAGCACGGTGTCGCGGTGGATCACCTCGAACTGAGCGCGCCGAGCCTCGACGATGTCTTCGCCGAAGCCACCGGGCACCGACTCGAGGGTGCCGAGTCTCCCGCCGAGGCATGAGTCGATGACGGCCGCACTCCGAATGAGACCCAAGGGGGCACGCCCCGCGCTCGAGCAGACGGCGGCGATGTCGCGGCGCGCCGTGACCGCTCTCGTCCGCCAACCGTCACTCATCGTTCCTTCGCTCGTCTTCCCACTGTTCTTCGCCGCCCTCGGCACGTCCTCATTCGGTCGAGCGATCTCGATCCCTGGCTTCCCCGAGGTCGACTCCTTTCTCGACTTCGCTCTCGCCGGTTCGATCGTTCAGGGAATCCTGTTCGGTTCGATCGTCAGCGCGACCGCGTTGGCCACCGACATCGAGACCGGGTTCTTCGATCGGCTCCTCGCTGCTCCGACCTCCCGGGTGAGCATCCTGCTCGGCCGGCTCGCCGGAGCGATGGCCTATGGAGCAGTCCAGACGGTGGTGTTCGTGCTCGTGCTGCTGCCCTTTGGACTCACGATCAAGGGCGGCGTGATCGCTCTCCTCGCGATGATGGCTGGTGGGCTACTCACGGCCCTCGCGGTCGCCGCGGTCATGTCGACGATGGCCCTCCGTACCGGCTCAAGCGAGGCCGTTCAGGGCTCGTTTCCGCTGCTGTTCGTCATCCTCTTCTTCTCGTCGGCGTTCTTTCCTCGGCAGACGATGGACGGGGCCTACCGCTGGATCGCCACACTCAACCCGATCTCGTATCTGGTGGAGGGCTTCCGGTCGTTAACGATCGACTCCGTCTCGGCATTGGCGGTCGCGCAGACGGTGCTGATCCCGCTCGCGCTCGCGATCGGCGGAGTTCGACTCGCATTGCGGAGTCTCAGGCGACGGGTGACAGCGGCATGACGGCGGCGATCGTGGACAACCGGTCAGGAGGACTCGCCGCGGCGAACGGCCTGGCGCTTCGCAGCCTGCGGAACATCCGCCGACTTCCCTCGGCGTTCATTCCCGCGCTGCTCATGCCCATCGTTCAGGTGATCTCCTTCTCAGGCACCTACGCGGGGGTGACCGACATCCCCGGCTTCCCGACCGACCGCTCCATCAACTGGTATCTGCCGTTGGCCGTGACCATGGGCGCCTCCTTCGCCGGACTCGGCACCGGGTTCGCGATGATCCGCGACTTGCAGAGCGGGTTCTACGACCGGTTGCGCATGGCGCCGACGAGCCGACGCGCGCTCCTGCTCGGACCGTTCCTCGCAGCGTGGACACGGGCCATGATCGCCGTGGTGCTGGTCAGCCTGGTCGGCCTCGCGCTCGGCGCGCGTCCCGTCGGCAACCCCGCCACCCCACTGCTCATGTTCGTCGCCGCTCTCGGGATGGCAACCGTCGGCACCGGATGGGGGCTTGGCCTGGCCTACCGGTTCCGAGACATGCGCGCCGCGGCGATCATGCAACTGACCCTGTTCCTCGGACTCTTCCTCACCGACGCGCAAACCCCTATCGAGATCATCGACGGATGGCTTCAGCCGGTCGCGACGTGGAACCCCCTAACACGAATACTGCACCTCGCGCGCCAAGGTTTCGTCGAGGGCTTCGATCCGCGTGACACGGTCATCGGGCTCGTCGTCATGGTGGTTCTCGGCATCGGGAGCGTCGCCTTCGCGTTCACCGGCCTTGCGCGGCTCGACGACTGATCGACCTACGCCCCGAGCCGCTCGCGCGGGTACCGTTGCGCGCCGTGGCCGCGAACCCGACGACTCGACAACCGAGTTCCGATGTCAAGCGTGTCCGGAGAGGGCTGACGAGGTGAGCGTCCGCACCCATGTGCTCCTCGATCTCGACGGCACGCTGAGCGACTCAGAGCCGGGCATCGTCCGCTCGCTCCAATGGGCATGCGAGCTCGAGGGTTTCCCCGTGCCCGACGACGCGACAGTGCGCACCGTGATTGGGCCTCCCTTCGAGATCGGTCTGCCGATGATCGGAATTCCCGACGATGCCCTCGAGCGGGTCATCGACCGCTACCGCGAGCGCTACACAACGATCGGCGCCTACGAGAACACCCTCTACGACGGCATCATCGAACTCCTCGACCGGCTACTCGACGACGGCCTCACCCTCGCCGTCGCCACGGCGAAGCCCGAGCAGACCGCCCACCCGATCCTCGACTACTTCGGAATCAGCGACCGCTTCGCCGTGCGCGCCGGAGCCACCCTGACCCCTGAGCGACGCACGAAGGCCGAGGTGATCGAGTTCGCTCTGCGAGAGCTCGATATAGCCGCCGACCCCGATCTCGGAGCGCACGTCATCATGGTGGGCGACCGCGATCACGACGTCCACGGCGCACGAGCCCACGGCATCCCGTGCATCGGCGTCAATTGGGGTTACGGCTCACCCGAAGAGCTTCTCGGAGCCGGTGCGGTCGTGCTGGCCGATCACCCAGCCGAGGTTGCCGCCCTCGCGCACGACACCTACCGTGTCGACCACTGGTGATGGACGCCGACACCCCCACTCCCGACGGCGCGACCGCCACATTGACCGGCGGATCGACACGCGTCGACTCACCAACGGACCGCGCGATGAGGCGGTTGCTGCGACTGCCGGTCGACGGACCCTCGGCGTCTCCTGATGCCGCGCGACGGGCCTTTCAGACGTCGATCATGGTTGCGACTGTCCGCTGCCTGCTCATGTACATCGTCTTCCCGTTCGTACTCCCGGCCCTCGGGCTAGCGAGTGGGGTCGGCCCGTTGATCGGCATTCCGATCAGCGTCGTGGCCATGACCGCGATCGTGATGAGTATCCGGCGCTTCTGGCGAGCCGATCACTCCAAGCGTTGGCACTACACCGTGCTCGGAACGGTGGTAATCGCTTTTCTGATCGGCTTGGTGGTTGTCGATCTCGTCGAACTGCTCGGCTGAGATCCCCCGTTTCGCACCCCCTCGCGCTACGGCTATCTTCTGAGTCGAGCCCCACCGGGGGACGTGGGGCTCACGAGACCCGAGGGGAGTCAACGTGGAGATCACCGTCACCATCAACGGCAAGTCGCACACCGCCGACGTCGAGCCGCGAACGCTGCTCGTGCAGTTCATCCGAGAACAGGTTGGACTCACCGGAACCAATATCGGCTGCGATACCTCCTCATGCGGGGCGTGCTCAGTGCACGTGGACGGTGAGGCCGCGAAGAGTTGCACCCTTCTCGCGGTGCAGGCCGACGGCTCCTCGATCACGACCATCGAGGGGATGGCCTCGGCCGACGGCACCCTCCACCCGATGCAGCAGGCCTTCATGGAGAACCACGGTCTCCAGTGCGGGTACTGCACCCCGGGCATGGTGATGGCGGCCACCAGCCTCCTCGCCGAGAACCCGAATCCGACCGAGGAGGAAGTCCGAATCGGTCTTGAGGGGAACCTCTGCCGGTGCACCGGCTACCACAACATCGTGCAGTCCGTGCTGGCCTGCGCCAAGTCCTGACCGCGAGAACAAAAGAACGAGACGACGTCAACCGACATCGAGAACTGGGGGGTTCAACGATGACCATGACCGACGACACCACCGGGGTTCTCGGCCAGCGCCTGCTGCGCCGAGAGGATCCCGCTCTCCTGACCGGCGAGGCCCGCTACACCTCGGACCTGCCGATCCCCGGCGCTCTGCACCTCGCGGTGCTGCGCAGTCCATACGCCCGAGCGCGCATTGTCTCCGTCGATACCTCGGCTGCGGCATCCATGCCGGGGGTGACCGCCGTGTTCTCCGGCGCCGACCTCGCCGACACCTGGGCAGGGCCAATGCCGTGCGCCTGGCCGGTCACCGAGGACATGAAGTCGCCCACCCATTACCCCTTGGCCGTCGGCCAAGCGAACTACGTCGGTGATGGCGTCGCCTGCGTGCTGGCCAACTCAGCCACCGCAGCCCGCGACGCGCTCGACGCGATCGAGGTTGAGTACGAGCCGCTTGAAGCCGTCATCGATCTCGAAGACGCCTTGAGCGATCGGGTCGTCATCCACGACGAGATCGGCACCAACCGCTCTTACACCTGGGATCTCAAGATCGAGGAATCCGAGGGTCAGGTCGACCAGGCCTTCGCCGATGCGGCCTACTCCGTCAAGGAGCGCTACATCCAGCAGCGGTTGATTCCCGCCGCCATGGAGCCGCGCGCGGTGGCGGCGATCCCGCAACCCTTCGGCGGCGATATGACCCTCTACTCCGCCACTCAGGTGCCGCACATCTTGAAGGTCATGACCGCGCTCACCCTCGGCATCCCCGAGCATCAGTTGCGCGTCGTGGCCCCCGCCGTCGGCGGAGGGTTCGGATCGAAGCTCAACGTCTACGCCGAAGAGCTGCTTTGCGTAGCGCTCGCCAAGCGGACCGGCTCCCCGGTCCGCTGGACCGAGACCCGCTCGGAGGGCAACCAGGCAACCATCCACGGCCGTGGACAGATCCAGGACATCGAACTCGCCGCCGACTCCGACGGGCGCCTTACCGCGGTGCGCGTCCGCCTGATCGGTGACATGGGGGCCTACCTGCAACTCGTCACCCCCGGCGTGCCGTTGCTCGGCGCGTTCCTCTACGCCGGCGTCTACGAGTTGCCCAAGGCGTACGACTTCTCGTGCACCTCGGTCTTCACCAACATGACACCGACCGACGCCTACCGCGGCGCCGGGCGGCCCGAGGCGACCTACGCGATCGAGCGGGCCATGGATGCCCTAGCGGCTGAGATCGGTATCGATCCGCTCGAGTTGCGTCGCCGCAACTTCATCCCGACCGCCTCGTACCCGTATGAGGCGATGACCGGCCTGGTGTACGACTCGGGCGATCATGACCGCGCTGCGACGCTCGCTGCTGAGATGATCGACTACGCCGGTGTCCGCGCGCGCCAGGAGACTCAAAACGTGCCGGGTGCCACGAAGCGGCTCGGCATCGGCGTCTCGACCTACTTCGAGATGTGCGGCCTCGCCCCATCCCGCGTGCTGGCCTCACTCAACTACGGAGCGGGCGGTTGGGAGGCAGCGACGGTCCGCGTGCTGCCGACCAACAAGATCCAAGTGGTCACCGGGACCGCTCCGCACGGGCAGGGACACGAGACCGCTTGGTCGATGATCGTCGCCGAGAAGATGGGCGTCAGCCCAGATGACGTCGACGTGCTCCACTCCGACACGGCGATCGCGCCACTTGGCCTCGACACCTACGGATCGCGTTCGCTCTCCGTCGGCGGCGTGGCCATCGCGATCGCTTGCGACAAGGTGATCGACAAGGCGAAGCAGATCGCCGCCCACCAACTTGAAGCCAACCCAGACGACCTCGAGTTCTCCGGCGGCGAGTTCCGTGTGGCGGGTTCCCCCGACCGCGCAATGCCACTCGCCGCAGTGGCCTTCGAAGCCTTCACTGCGCACAACCTGCCCGACGGCCTTGAGCCCAACCTCGAGGCGCACACCACCTACGACCCGCCGAATTTCTCGTGGCCCTTTGGCACCCACATGTGCCTGGTCGAGGTCGACACCGAGACCGGACAGGTCGATGTGCTGAAGTATGTGGCCGTGGACGACTGCGGCAATCAAGTGAACCCGCTGATCGTCGACGGTCAGGTGCACGGCGGTGTGGTCCAAGGACTCGCTCAGGCCCTCTATGAGGAGGCGGTCTACGACGCCGACGGCAACCTGCAGACGTCGACGCTGGCCGAGTACCTCGTGCCGGCGGCGAGCGATGTCCCGGCGATCGACACCGGGCACACGATCACCCCATCGCCGACCAACCAGCTCGGCGTGAAGGGCATCGGCGAGGCCGGAACGATCGCGTCTACACCGGCCGTGATCAATGCGATCGTCGACGCCCTCTCGGGCCTCGGCGTTCGCGACGTGAAGATGCCGGCGAGCCCGAACACCGTCTGGAGAGCAATCAACGAGGCACAAGGAGGCCAGCAGTGATCCCTGCAGCATTCGACTACGTCAGGGCCGGCTCCGCGGCTGAGGCGATCCAGCTCATCGGCCAGTACGGCGACGAGGCGAAGTTTCTCGCCGGCGGTCACAGCCTTGTGCCCGCAATGAAGCTCCGCCTGGCCCAGCCGACGGTGCTCGTCGACATCGGACGGGTTTCCGATCTGTCCTACATCCGAGACGGTGGCGACCACATCGCCATCGGTGCTCTCACCCGACACATGGATGTCGAGAAGTCGCCGGTGCTTGCCGAGCATGTCCCGCTCCTCGCCCACGCTGCCGGCCACGTCGGTGATCCGCAGGTGAGGCATCGCGGCACGATCGGCGGCTCGCTCGCCCACGCCGATCCGGCGTCCGACCTCCCGGCGACGACCCTCGCCCTCGGGGCGACGTATGTGGCCGAAGGGCCCAACGGCACCCGCGAGATCGCCGCAGCCGACTTCTATCAGGGCTACTTCACTTCGGCCCTCGCCCCCGACGAGATGCTGACGGAGATCCGCGTCCCAAAGATGGGTGGAGCCGGCTGGAGCTTCCAGAAGTTCAACCGTCGCGCTCAGGACTGGGCGATCGTCGGAGTGGCCGCTTGGCAGCGGGGCTCGGAGTGCGGTGTGGGGCTCGTCAACATGGCCTCGACGCCAGTGCTCGCAAGCAGCGTCGCGGCCGCGATCGCCGGTGGGGCGTCAGCGGCCGAGGCCGCCGAGGCCGCTGCCAGCGAGGCCGACCCACAGGCCGACCTGAACGCCTCGGTTGAGTACCGCGTGCACCTCGCCAAGGTGCTCACCCGTCGCGCGTTGGAGGCGGCCGCCGGCTGATCGGTCGGGTGCCTCCGCACCGACTCGACATCACGTTTCACCCGCGACGGGTCACGCCGGGGGTTTCGCGGCCCCCGTAAGATCCGCGCAGGTGATAACTCATGACCTTCCATCACGACGTCGTCGATCAGCGTCACCTCGACGCGATCGCCGACGCTGAACAGGTCGCCTACTGGCTCGACGGGGCCCACGTCCCCGAGACCAATCCCACGCTGGTCCGCAACGAGAGTTGCGACCTTTGCGTGATCGGAGGCGGCTACACCGGCCTGTGGACGGCCATCATCGCGAAGGAGCGAGATCCCTCGCGCGATGTGGTGGTGATCGACGCGCACGCGATCGGCAGCGCGGCGAGCGGACGCAACGGCGGCTTCATGGACGCTTCGTTGACCCACGGCATCTCGAACGGCTTCCGGCACTTCCCCGACGACATCGAGATCCTCGAGGAACTCGGCATGAAGAATCTCGACGAGATCGAGTCGGCGCTTCGCCGCTACGGGGTTGACTGCAACTACGAGCGCACCGGCGTCATCGAGGTTGTCGCCGAGCACCACCCGCCGAACTACGAGAAGGAACTCCACGAGGAGTACGCACTCATGGAGCGCCTCGGTCACGAGGTGACCTGGCTCGACCGCGAGCAGATCCAGTCCGAGGTCTCCTCCCCGACTTACACCAGTGGCCTTTGGGATCGCAACGGGTGCGCCCTCGTCGACCCCGCCCGATTGGTGTGGGGGCTGAAGGCGACCGCGGAGCGGCTGGGTGTGCGCATCTACGAGGACACGAAAGCGACTGACCTCGAGCGAGATGGGATCGGTGTGATGGTGACCACCCCGCTCGGCCACATCCGAGCCGGCAAGGTCGCCCTCGCGACGAACGCCTTCAAGCCGCTGCTGCGCCGCATCTCCAACTACGTGGCCCCGGTGTACGACTACTGCATGATCACCGAGCCGCTCTCGGAGGCGCAGATGGCTTCCATTGGCTGGGCGAACCGGCAGGGCCTGAGCGACAACGCCAACCAGTTCCACTACTACCGGCTCACCTCGGACAACCGGATCCTGTGGGGCGGCTACGACGCCATCTACTACTGGGGCGGCAAAGTGTCCGCCGAGCTTGAGAGCCGACCCGAGTCGTGGGCCCTGCTCAGCCAGCACTTCTTCGAGACCTTCCCTCAACTCGAGGGTCTCCGCTTCAGCCACATGTGGGGAGGCGCGATCGACACCTCCAGCCGATTCACGGTGTTCTGGGGACGGGCGCTCGGTGGGCGGGTCGCCTACGCCCTCGGCTACACCGGCCTCGGGGTGGCAGCCTCGCGATTCGGCGCGGCCACCATGCTCGACCTCTTGCACGGCCGACGATCGGTCGCCACGCAGACCTCCATTGTTCGCGACCGGCCGTGGCCGTTCCCTCCCGAGCCGTTCCGATTCCTCGGCATTCAAGCCACCCGCTGGTCGCTCGAACGGGAGGATCGCACAGGCAAGCGCAACCTGTGGCTCCGCGGTCTCGACCGGGTCGGTCTCGGCTTCGACTCCTGAGTCGACCGGCCCGATCCCGGGGGCACGGCCCGATGGGCCCCGGATACCTGCGGGTAGTGTCACCCCGATGACGCCGACCGATGTTCGCGAGGCCCTCGGGCAGCACGGATACCTCGCCGACACCGGACTGTCGACCTCGGTGTTCCTCGCCCTCGACCTCGGGCGTCCTCTCCTGCTCGAGGGTGACGCGGGCGTTGGCAAAACCGAGCTCGCGAAAGCCATCGCCTCGTGGACGGGCGGGGAGTTGATCCGCCTCCAGTGCTATGAGGGCATCGACGCCTCGCAGGCGGTCTACGACTGGGACTACGCCCGCCAGTTGCTCCACCTCCGCGCCGCCGAGGCCACCGGTGAGACCTCGGGTCGCTCTGCAGAGTCGGTCGAGGCGGAACTCTACGACGAGCGGTTCCTCATCCGCCGAGCGCTCCTGCGCGCCCTCGAGCCGACCGATGGGGCGGTGCCCGTCCTGCTCGTCGACGAGATCGACCGGGCCGACGACGAGTTCGAGGCCTACCTCCTCGAAATCCTCTCCGATTTCCAGATCACCGTTCCTGAGATCGGTGTGTTCCGCGCTGAGCGGCCCCCCGTGGTGATCCTCACCTCGAACCGGACCCGCGATGTCCATGACGCACTCAAGCGCCGATGCCTCTACCACTGGGTGGAGCATCCCGACTTCGACCGCGAGGTGGAGATCGTTCGACTGCGCTCCCCTGAGGTCGATAAGCGGCTCGCGCGGCAGGTCGCCGCCGCCGTCGAGGTCATGCGAGATCTCGACCTCTACAAGCCGCCTGGTGTCGCGGAGACCATCGACTGGGCCACCGCCCTCGGACGCCTCGGCGTTCGCGCCCTCGACGACGCCTCTGTGGCGGCGACCCTCGGCACGGTTCTCAAGTACCGCGAGGATCAGCAGCGCCTTCAGGACCGCGGCATCACCAGCCTCCTCGAACGCGTCGGCGTCCGAGTCGGCGATCGCTCGGCGTGAGCACCGGGCCCGACGCCCCGATCGCCGCGCCGGCGTCGGCCTTGGCAGTGGCGTTCGTGCGAGCGCTCCGGCGCGAGGGGGTGACCGTGCCGATGAGCTCGACCGTCTCGTTCTCCGAGGCGCTCGCTTCCGTCGGACTCAGCGAGCGAGACCCGGCGTACTGGGCTGGCCGGGCGACGCTCGTGCGCCGACGCGAGGAAGTCGATATCTACGACCGCCTCTTCGCGGCGTTCTGGGAATCCCGAGCGACGGGGCGGATGGAGCGTTCGGAGACGACCGCGATCACGCTCGCGATCGACAGTGACGAGGACGACGACCAAGACGACGACTCAACGGTCGACCAGCCAGATGACGAGGAACGGCTCGAGATGCGCTTCTCGAGGGTGGAGGTGCTGCGACACAAGGACTTCGCCGACTACGCGCCCGACGAGCTCGACGAGGCCCGCCGACTGATGGAGCGTTTCCGACTCGTCGGCGAACCACGACGGTCGCTCCGGCTGACTCCCGGCGACGGGCACCGGCCAGACCTGCGCCGCACCGTTCGCTCGGCCCTCGCCTCCGATGGCGAGCCGATCCGGCGCCATTGGCGACGGCGTTCGGTGAAACCGCGCCGGTTGGTGCTTCTCCTCGATGTCAGCGGATCGATGGAGCCATACGCGCGGGCACTCGTGCGGTTCGCCCACGCCGCGGTCGTCGGACGTCAACGCGTCGAGGTGTTCGCGCTTGGCACGAGGCTCACCCGGATCACCCGGGAGTTGAGCGAACGTGATCCCGACACGGCGGTCAACCGAGCAGGTCGCACCGTCGTCGACTGGAGCGGCGGCACGAGGATCGGCGACGGATTACGTGAGTTCAACGACCGCTGGGGTCAGCGTGGCATGGCACGCGGCGCGATCGTCGTGATCCTCTCCGACGGTTGGGACCGCGGTGATCCCGAGGTGCTCGACGAGCAGATGACCCGGCTTCGTCGGTTGGCGCATCGCCTCGTATGGGTGAATCCGCTGAAGGTGACACCCGGATATGCCCCACTCGCGCGGGGGATGGCGACCGCGCTCCCCCATCTCGACGACTTCGTTGAGGGGCACTCTGTCGAGGCCCTTGAGCGGCTGGCAGCGGTGATCAGCGGTCGATCCGCTCGCCGCTAGCGGCCGAGTATCGGCCAGACTGTGCCCCGGACCTGAGGAGGGACGATGAGGGAACTGCTCGATGATCTCGATCGCTGGCGCTCCGCCGGTGTGCGCGTCGCCCTCGCCCGCGTTGTCGATGTGGAGGGTTCTGGTCCCCGCGGACCGGGAGCCGCGATGGCGGTCAGCGAGCACGGTGAGGTGGTCGGCAGCGTCAGCGGCGGATGTGTCGAGGGTGCCGTGGTCACCGAGTCGCTCGCCGTGCTCGCCGGCGACCGCGAACCAGGGGTGATCACCTTCGGCTACAGCGATGACGAGGCATTCGCCGTCGGCCTGACCTGCGGGGGCACGATCCGCCTCTTCGTAGAGGAGTTCGACTGGTGAGCCTCTCCGCCGAGCTGGCGTCGAGGATCCGCGACGGGGTGCCGGTGGCGCTCGCCACGGTGATCTCCGGGCCCGGCATCGGCTCGAAGATGCTCGTGGCACCCGATAGTGATCCCGCGCCGGCATCGCTCGGCGATTCCGAACTCGATCGCGTGGTGCGTCGCGACGCCCTCGCTGAGCTCGAGGCGGGTCGATCGGGTGTGCGTCACTACGGCACGGCGGGGCAGACCACCCCGGAGGATCTCGCCGACACCGACATTGTGACGGTGTTCGTGGAGAGCTGGGCCCCTCCCCCGCAGATGTGGATCTTCGGCGCGGTCGATTTCACAGCGGCATTGGCGCGAGTCGCGAAGATCCTCGGATTCCGGGTGCTGGTGTGTGACGCGAGGGAGATCTTCGCGACGGGTCGCCGCTTCCCGATGGCCGACGAGGTGCGGGTCGCTTGGCCCGGTCCGGTGTTCGCTGAGCGCGGGTCCGAGCTCGGCAGTCGCGATGTGGTGTGCATTCTCACCCACGACCCAAAGTTCGACATCCCGGCGGTGAAGGGCGCGTTGGCGACCTCGGCCGGCTACATCGGGGTGATGGGGAGCCGCCGCACGCACGCGCACCGACTCGAGCGGCTTGGGGAAGCCGGTGTGGACGATCCTGCTGATCTGGCACGCCTGATGTCGCCGGTCGGACTGGATATCGGCGCTCGCACCCCCGAGGAGACAGCGATCTCGATCTGCGCGGAGATCATCTCCTCGCGCACCGGTCGCGAGGCTCGGCCTCTGCGCGACACCGAGGGTCCGATTCACCGCTAGGGCGGCGCTCAGCCGATCGGGAGTTCGGCGAGTTCGACGGCGAGATCCCTGGTGTCATCGGTCGGGTCGGCAAAGCGCACCCAGCGACGACGACGGGCTGACAGCTCGCCGATCTCGACTCCGCGCCCGGGTTCGGGGCTATGGATGATGGCGTCGCCGACGCCGAGGTACATCATGATGTGACCCGGATACCAGACGAGGTCGCCCGCTTCCGCGGCTTCGTGATCGACCTCATTGGCTCGTCGGAACTGGCTGGTGCTGTAGCGGGGCAGTTCGACGCCCGCTCGCTCCCAGGCCCAACCGGTGAGGCCGGAGCAGTCGAATGCGGTTCCCGGGGCTTCGGTGTTGCGGCGGTAGGGCACTCCCACTTGCGAGAGCGCCGCGATGAGAGCCCCTTGGCCGTCGAGGTCGGTGGATGACCAGGCGGCGATGAGTTGTTCGACGTCGATGTCGACAGCGCCGCGTTCGGCGAGGCGGTCGACGACTTGGCCGGCCACTCGATCGCGGGCGCGCACGTAGCCGACGAAGTCTTCCGGGGCGCCGGTCTCCCACCATCGATCGAGCAGGTCGAGGGCGCGAGCCGCGCCGGAGGCGAGTGGATCGACGGTGGCGACCGTCGGCACCTCCGCCGCCATGTCGGCGTCGACGGTCCCTGCTCCGAGCGTGTGAAGGCCGGTGATGCCGGCCAGGAGCAGTCCGGCCACGCGCTTGCGCGAGCGGCGGGTGGGGCGACCAGACGGACGCTCGGAGGGGGAGTTTGGAGTGCTCATGGGATCCAGCGGGGGGTGCCCGGTCCGGGTGCGGGACCGGACACCCCCTGCGGCTTGGGTGCGTCCGGTCGGCGCGAGGGTAGTGAGAGTCGCCAACAGGACACAACGTGACCGTCATATTTTCGTAATCGTTCTGTCATATTACAGCCCTGTTGTCCCACCCGCCACGTCAGGCCTTGAGCACGCCCCGCGGGCAGACTGGGGACATGAACGCCCGCCGCGTGATCCCGGTGCTCCTCGCCGCCGGCGGGGGAACGCGATGGAACGGCGAAGGGCACAAACTCCTCGCGCCCCTTGGCAGCCGTTCCGTTGTCGAGCACGCGCTTCGAGCAGCCGTCGGAAGCGGGCTTGGGCCCGTCATCGTCGTCACCGGAGCGATCGAGATCCCGACTCCCGACGACCTCATCGAGCAGGTGGTCACGGTCGAGAATCCGAGATGGCGCGAGGGACAGAGCACTTCGCTCGCCGTCGCGGTGGGGCACGCCACCCAACTCGGCGGTGACGCCATCGTCGTTGGCCTCGGCGATCAGCCCGGCATCACGTCCGCCGCCTGGAGCGCGGTCGGCGCCTCACCGAGTGCTCTCGCCGTGGCCACGTACGGGGATCGGCGAGGTCATCCGGTGCTGATCGCGCGCGAACACTGGGGTGACCTTCCCGGCTCGGGCGACCTCGGTGCCCGCGACCTACTCCGCCGGTTCGACCACGCGGTACAAGCGATACCCTGCGATGGGTCGCCCGCCGACATCGATACGACGGAGGATCTCACCCCATGGCAGAGCTGATCACCAACGAGTTCACGGTCAACCTTCCGATCGACGAGGCCTGGCCGATCATCTGCGACGTCGAGCGCATCGCCCCCTGCCTCCCCGGAGCCGAGCTCCAAGAAATCGAGGGCACCACCTACCGCGGGGTCGTCAAGATCAAGCTCGGCGCCATCACCGCCAACTTCAAGGGCGAGGCCGAGTTCGTCGAGCGCGACGACACTGCCCACCGAGCCAAGCTCGCCGCCTCCGGGCGTGACACCGGCGGTCGAGGCAACGCCCGAGCCGACGTCACCGCCGAGGCTGAGTCCCTCTCCCCCACCAGCACCAAGTGCACGGTGACCGC